>Ga0255419_10032_pt1 | contig 27599 bp, 35 predicted proteins | sample ANMaggSeSYBR02J3_FD_182658 | JGI IMG/M metagenome (GOLD analysis project Ga0255419, IMG submission 182658) | Sediment cell enrichment communities from methane seep in Santa Monica Basin, California, United Staets - ANME aggregate JGI... | ecosystem: Environmental > Aquatic > Marine > Cold seeps >...
AAGAATACCGGAAGGAATTGGTGTAAAATGCCCGAAACTATTGGACAACGACATATAAGAATCTATGACCGGATGAAGAGTGATCGGGGTATGTTGGAGGCGTATTGGCAGGATATTAATTACTATAGTTTACCGCGTAAAGCGTACATCAACAAGGTTAGGAATCTTGGAGACCGTTTGCCGGTAGACATATATGATTCTACTGCGATAGTAGCATTATCTTATTTTGCTGCTGGGATGCAAGCGTATATGTCGAGTCCACAGACCAAGTGGTTTAGTTTAGGGTTGGATAACATAGAGTTGGTTAAGAAGAGCAAATCTGTTAGGACTTGGCTGAAAGATTCTGAGGATGTGTTATATAACATAATCAACGATTCTAATTGGTATCAAGAGGATGTTGAAGGGTACACAGCATTAGGTGGGATCGGAACGGATGTTTTATACGCAGCAGCAGATGTGGTAGATACGGTGCGGTTTGAATCGTTGGAGATCCAGACAGTATTGGTTGAAGTAAATTCTGTAGGGCGAGCGAATCAAGCGTACCGGGAATACGAGTTTAACTGTGAACAAGCGGTTGAGATGTTTGGTACTAAAGTTGACCAGAAAGTAACTAAGTGTTTAGCGGATGGAGATTACACATCGAAGTTCAAGTATCTGATGGTTGTAAGACCGCGTGAGATCTTCCATCCGGGGAAGAAAGATAAGTTGAACATGCCGTTTGAAGCGTTATGGATTGAACGTGAGACTAAGGCAACAGTTAAAGAAGGTGGGTTCAAGAAGTTCCCGTTTCTAGTAAGTAGGTTCACTAAAGGTGGGACAAGTGCTTATGGGTACTCGCCAATAATGAATGTCTTTTCAGACATAAAGATGATTAACTCAATGGAGAAGGTTAATATCTTAGGCGCGCAGTTGTCAGTGTTACCACCGCGTGAGATCCCAGATGACGCATTTATGAAACCGTATAACTTCAATCCCGGCGGAACGAACATAAGGAATCCGGGGTTTGATAAAGAACATATTCGAGCGATTGAAGGAAAGACGAATGTTCCTTTAGGTATTGAGTATGTGCAGACAAAGCAGCGAGTTATTCAACAGGCGTTGTTTAATGATTTGTTTTTAATGTTCGAGTCGTTGGGTGGGAATAAGACTGCGACTGAGGTTAGTATCTTAAACAACCAACGGATGCAGATGTTAGGATCGGCTATAGGTAACATCATGCGTGAGAAGTTAAACCCTATGATAGAGCTAGTGTTTAATATAGCATCAGAGAGTGGGAAGTTACCGCCATTACCGGCAGAGTTGTTTCCTACTAAACAGAAACCACAAGGAGAAAATTACAACATTCAATATATATCTCCATTAGCTAGAGCGCAACAGGCGTTAGAGTTACAGAACTTCCAACAAGGTTTGGCTATCATAGGAGCAATGGGTGAGGTCAATCAGGGTGTATACGACAAGTTTGATTTTGATGAAGCAGCGGATTATGTAGCTGAGTTGACTCGGATGAATCCTAAGTTGATGAAAGATAAAGCTGAAGTAGAAGCTTTACGAGCAGCACGAGCAGAGCAAGAAGCGTTTGCTGCGGAGTTAGAGTTAATGAAACAGGGGACAGAGTCGGCTAAGACGGCGGCTGAAGCAGATAAGAACAGAGCGCAAGCAGTGGCAGTTTAAAGGAGGGTTATGGCAGATTTTGACCAAGCGAACATAGAACATTTGAAGAAGCTGAAATCTCAGATAGTTGCTAAGAAGTTGAGGTATAAGACTGTGTTTGGTGGGACAGACGGTGAGTGGGTGTTAGACGATTTAGCGAAGTCTTGTTATGTTAGGCGTACAACATACGATCCGGATGAGAAGATGATGGGGATTAATGAAGGGCGCAGAGCAGTCTACAACTATATTAAGAACATGGTTGATCAAGACATCAAATCACAAATGGAAGAACTAACGAGCTAATGCAAGTATGTTTAGGAGCAGCAAAGTTTAAAGTTGATTGTGAGATAGTGAAAGAGAATTTTCATACAGTATGGGTTAGGTTAACGAATGGGGATCTGGTTAAACGCAAGAAAGATCGAGACTTCGTGGATTTTGCTACAGACAGTATTAAAAACCAAAATCGAGCGGATGAGATCGAATCAGATCCCTTTTCTAAAAGGGTTAGTTTTATTGACAGAATCAAGAAATGGGTAACTCTTGTCCGCGAGGATAACGGGAGTCCAAAGGAGTAATCATGGCAGAAGAGAAGGATACAGGATTAGTGGTAGATAACAGTGTTACTGATACGGCTAATGCAGAAGAGCAAGCAAAGACTGATGTTGAGGAGAAAGTTGAAGATAAGCCAGTTGAGAAAGTAGGGGATTGGACATCGGGGTTAGACGATAACCAGAAACAGTTGTTAGCTGTTAAAGGGTGGAAAACTCCGGCTGATGTAATGAAGAGTTATAGTGAAGTCGAGAAGTTTATGGGGCAAGATAAGATAGCAATGCCGCGTAAAGATAAGAATGGGGAGTATGAACCGGGCGAGTATGAACGGGTGATGAAACAGTTAGGGATGCCAAAAGAGTTCACAGAGTACAAGGTATCGGATAAGTTTGAACTGCCAGAAGGGCTTAGTTTGAAAGAACCATGGTATGATTTGTTCCGGCAAGAAGCACATCAGAGAGGAATGACATCGGGTCATTTTTCTTTTGTGATGGATAAGTTAGCTGAGACAATCAAAGATGGTACTCGGTTGCAAGGTGAAGCAACGACTAAAGAATCCCAAGAAGCTGATTTTGATTTAAGGAAGAAATGGGGCGGCGCGTATGAAGTGAATAAAGCGCTAGGTAATAGAGTGTTAAACTCTTATGCCAGCGATAAACTGGGTCGTGAGATAGTCAAGAAGTACGGGAACGATCCACATATAATTGAGATGTTAGCAACAGTAGGTGAGCATCTAAGTGAAGAAGGGTTAGCGAGAGTCGGAGCGAGCGGCGAGATGATGACCGCAGATCAAGCCGCAATGAAGATTAAGCAGATCTTAGGTGATCCAACCCATCCGATACATCAACCGGGACATGCAGAGAAGAAGTTTTGGGATGGTAAGATGGATCAGTTATATAAAATGCGAGATGGCGGTCGGTAGAGTCTTACTAGAGGATAAGGGTAAAATCCCCCGAAGGTAGGCAACATCGGGCAACTTCCTTATGGAAGTCCGGCAAAAAAGTAGTAAAGCTTTATGCCCGGAAGGATAACTTAAAGCTAGGGTTTAGTTTAGGTTAATTACATAAGGAGGTTAGCTCATGGCTGTAGACACAATTTTACAAAATAGGTACAGCGACAACATCATGCTGAAGGTACAGCAGTTGACGGTCGGTATTGCACCTACGGTACATACAAAGTCTAGTTCAGGTGAAGTAGATTTCCAAGACCAACTTGCATCAGCGGATGCTGATGAAAAGTTAGCGCGGAATGAAGTAGTCAGGAATACTGATCCTGATTATCGTAGAAGGAAAATAGTTCCTCGGACATTCTATAAAGCACCATTAATAGACAGGATGGACAAGCTAATGATGGTGAAAGATCCCACAAGCGCTGTTGTAATGAACAACGCCGGGGCTTTAGCAAGGTCAAAAGACACTACCATCGCAACCGCGTTTACCGCATTAGCCTACACAGGTAAAGCAGGCGCAGGTTCGATTTCACTTCCCTCAACGCAGATTATCGTACACAGTTCAGCAGGTATGAACCTAGTTAAGATTCGTAGTGCAAGCAGGATTCTTAATGCTAATGAAGTAAGTACAGAGAATAGATTCTTAGCTTTAAGCGCACTTCAGGTTGAAGATTTACTTGCTATCACAGAGTTTACGAGTTCTGATTACGCTATGGTTAAAGCATTGGTTGACGGTAAACCGGGAACGCTTGTTGGGTTTAAGGCTGTAATGAGTGAGCGTTTGACATTATCCACTACAACTCGGTATTGTATCGCATACCATAGAACAGGTATGGTCTTAGGTGTATGGGATGATTTAACAGCATCTATTGACATTTTACCGGGGAAACATTTCTCTGCTCAGGTATATGCTGCTCAATCTTATGGCGCAACAAGACTTGAAGAAGAGAAGGTTGTTCAAGTTGAGTGTACGGAATAATTGAATAAAGAGGAGGTTTAATCATGGCTACGGTTTATGGAGTAAACAGAACATTGAAAAGGACAGGTACAGCAAACACCATTGCTCCAGAGTTATGTGGTGCATCGGTGAAATGGGTATATGATTCCTACGAAGCTAGTACGTTAGCAGTAGATACAGGTATCCAAGTGTTTGGTGTGAATATCCCAGTAGGTGCGCGTGTTGTTGATTGGATTATCGATCATGATGCGTTGGACACCGCTGCTATTACGTTTGGTACAGTAGAAGATCCTGATGAGTTTATGACTATAACGGATGCTACTGGTGCAGACAAGAAGAATTTTACTGATGACGGTGTAGCCGCATCATTAGGGTTCACGATTGTCGCAGGCGCAACGGTAGGTAATGGACAGATTTGTGTTATCACTAATTCTGGTGGTACTACAACTTCTGGGACTATTAAGGTTGCACTTTGCTATTCAGCGAAAGAATAATCAAGGGTTTGGTGGGGAGTCTTTGGCTTCCCACCATCACTTAAAAGGAGGAGTCGATGGCAAGTAAAGTAGATATTATCAATCTGGCATTTGTGAGTTTAAGGACAGAACCGATAGGCTTGCCGATAGAAGATACAGTCAATGGTAGGCGAGCAGCGGCAGTATATAACCTTTTATTGAAAGCTTTGCTCCGGGAACATGAATGGACATTCGCTAAGAAAGAAACAGCCTTATCTTTGGTTGATGAGACTCCTGTCTTTGATGATGATTTCACTTATTCTTATGCGATTCCTTCAGACTATATAAGGTTAGCTAAGACAGATTCTAAAGATACTTATCCTTATAAGAAGGTCGGGAAAAGGATTTATTCAAACGCTGAGAATTTGAAGTTAAGTTACATCTGGTTTAATACTGATCCTGCAAGTTACGATGACTCGTTTGTGCAGGTGTTTGCAGCTAAGATAGCGGCGGTATTAGCTTATGCGATAACCGGGAACAGAGCTTTAGCTAAAGATTTGAAAGACGAGTTCCCTGATTTGTTAAGGATAGCAAAATCTATTAACGGACAAGAAGAAACTCCTGATGAACCTCAACAGGATTTGTTCATAAACGCAAGGGTATAATATGGCTATAGGCACACCGATACTTAATACGTTTAACGCTGGTGAATTAGATCCCCGTCTTAACGGTAGAACAGACATAAAACAATATTATCAATCGGCTGAGTCTTTATTGAACATGATTTCGGAGTTCAGAGGTGGTGCTAAGAAAGCTCCCGGCACGAAGTATGTCGCGGAAGTGAAAGATTCTTCAGCAGTAACGATCATTAAGGATTTTGTATTTTCTGATACACAGGCATATATAATTGAGATAGGGAATTTGTATATGCGGTTCTATAGGGATAACGGGCAGATCTTAGATGGGACAGCGTATGAGATCACGACATCTTATCCTACGAGTGCATTAAGGACATTACAGTTTTCTCAGAAAGCTGATTTAGTATATGTCAACCATCCAGATTACCCTGATACGACTTTAACGCGGACAGGACATACCGCATGGACAATCGCCGCAGTAGATTATACTACGACTTATGCGCGCCCTGCCTTAATGGATCTAAACGTAACAGCAACAACAATCACCGCTTCAGCATCAGCCGGAGCAGGGATTATCTTAACTTCATCAGTCGCGGTTTTTGATGAGACACATAAAGATTCTATCTGGGCAATAGGGTTAGTAAGCGGATCGCATGGGTATGCGCAGATAGTATCGGTATCAAGTAGTGGATTGAAAACTGTAGCAACGGCTAATGTTTTATATAGTGGGATAGTAACGACATCTGCAACGGCTGATTGGTATGAAGGAGCATGGTCAGATTATCGAGGGCATCCGCGATCTTCAACTATCCATGAAGGGCGTAGGTATGTTGGGTATACAGCAGCGCAACCCCAGACGGTATGGGGATCGCAGGTTCGGTCTTATAACAACTTTGCTTTAGATACATCTTTAGCCGCTGAAGGTATAATGTTTGAGATGGATACAAGCAAGATTGAAGTTATAAAATGGTTATTTTCTGCGAGTGAATTGCTTGCCGGTACGACTGGAGGGTTACATTCTTTTGGTACAGGGAGTCAATCGTCAGCAATAACACCGGCAAATGCGTTGAGGAAAAAGAAAGCTAGTTACGGTGCGTCTGAGATCCGCCCAGAACAGATAGGGCAGAATGTTTATTACTGGCAAGCGTATAACCGGACATTAAGAGAGTACGCTTATTCTTTAACATTAGATAATTACGAAGCGAATGACGCGACTGCGTTTAACAAGTTCGTAGCTGAAGAAGGTATAGTTGATATGGCTTACCAGCAATCCCCGGATAACATCTTATGGTGTGTAAGAGAAGATGGGAAGTTAGCCGTATTTGTTAGACAACTTGAACATAAAGTAGCCGGGTGGATGACCCATGATACTGAAGGGTATTATGAAAGTGTAGCGGTTATTCCTAAGACTACTTACGATGAAGTATGGTTTGTTGTTAGAAGAACAGTTGATGGTAGTACGGTAAGGTATGTTGAGTATATGGTAGCACCGACATTCTCTGATCAGGAAGATGCTTTCTTTGTTCATAGTGGGGCGGATATAGATCTTCCTAGCACAATAACAGCAGCGACTGCGGCAAACCCTGTGGTTATAACTGTGAGTCAAGGGTACGCTAACGGAGATAGGATTAAGATCCGAGGAGTGGTCGGGATGACAGAATTGAATAACAAGGATTTCTTGGTGGCTAGTAGAACAACAACTGCGATTACATTGACGGATTTAGACGGAGATAATGTAGACGGGACAGGGTATACAGCTTATGCTTCTGCCGGTGAGACTAGAGAGATGTTTAATACGGTTTCAGGGTTAGACCATTTAGAAGCTAAAGAAGTAGATATGTTGGTAGACGGGGCAACACATCCTTCGCGGACAGTAGGTTCAGGAGTAATAACTTTAGATGGGTATTATAGTCAGATAGCTGTAGGGTTAGGGTATACTGGTCGAATCAAGACTTTAGAGTTGGAAGTTTCGGCTGGTACGATTAACTCGCATGGAAGAGATAAGAGCATTGCAAGTTTGACTATTGAGTTTTATAGGACTCTAGGTGCAAGCGTAGGGACAACTAGCCAGATGGATGATGTTGTTTTCAGGACATCAGGGATGCCTATGGATCAAGCACCTACGTTATATACAGGGCATAAGGAAGTACCGTTTCCGGGGGATTGGGAGAAGAAGAAACAAATCACAATTGAACAGACCCAACCATTACCGATGCACGTTTTATCAATCGTACCAAAGATAGAGGTAAATTAATGAGTTTTAACTTGAGTACATTTTATCCAACAGAAACAGGAACATCAGGTCTTTCAGATCCATCCAGTGATAGTACCATTTCTGGAGGTGGAGGAGCAGAGATTAGTGGAATGGTAGCAGGAGCGGTTTCTAATATAGCAGTGGGATTTATTAACGCTCAGAGACGAAGGAACGCGCTCAAGTTCAATATGAGGATGGCGGAGTTGCAAGGGCGGAAGATAAGACTAGCTGCTGATGTTCAAATCAGGGGTATCCGTAAAAGAGCTAATGCTTTGTTAAGCACACAGGAAGCGCTCGTAGGAGCATCTGGGCTTACGTTTTCCGGATCGCCAACAGCAGTAATGGTGCAGAGTTTGAAAGAAGCTGAGTTAGATATAATCTTTACAAACATAAACGCTGATCTCGGTATAGGGCAAACACAGACCCAAGCTGATATATTTAGGATTCAAGCAGATTCAGCTACGTCAAGAGCGGTGTTAAATACAGGTACGACATTGCTCAATTTACAAACACAGTTATCCAAATTATAAGGAAAAACTATGCCACAAATACCAAGAGGAAATATCAGTCAAGTTGGAATTGATGTAGGGCAAGCAGCCCAAGTAAGTCCTGCTATTCCTGAAGAACGGGAGCAACGAGAACTACTGCGAGCGGTAGAAGTTGCAACTCAATCAGCAGTTGATATGCGGAACTTTCGAGAAACAACTGAAGCTGACAATCTTTTATTTGAGCGGTTGAAAGAGATCAAACTCGCAGCAGACGCTGATGATAATTTTGATACTAAGGTATATAACGATGAAATAGATTCGGCTATATCTGAAGCAGCCGGAACGATAACTTTTGCTGGCGCTAGGCAGAAGTTTCTTCATATAGCACAGAGACAAGGAATCACTTCTAAGTTTGATATCGCTAGTTCATTCCGAGATAAAGAGTGGAAGTCTACTCAAGCTAGTCTAGAGTTATACCGTAAAGATAGGGTTGATGAAGCTGGGGAGATGTCTCAAGCACAACTACAAACTGAGTATGGGAATTACTGGATTAAGTTAGATGATTCTGTTAAGAGAGGGATACTTACTAAGGGAGAAGCAGAGAAAGATTTGGGCAAGTTCAAAGATGATATGATTAATGCGAGAGCTAACTACAATACTATAATAAATCCGGAAGAGACATTAACTGAGTTAGAGTTAGGTGAAGATGGTGAGTATGCTGACTTATCAGATGTGTTGAGAGCGAGGTATATTAAACAAGCTAAAGGTAGCGTCAATCAATTAGAAAAGAAACTCAAGAAAGATAAGAACGATTTAATGGTGGCGAATAGGTACGATGAGATAGAAGCTATAGCAAAAGGTGAAAGAGTTTTAGATCCAGACTACATCCGGAATATGACTACAGCGGATTATGATCTTGGATTAGCGATGACTACAGCTATGGCAAAAGACGATGAAATCATTTTGGAGAAAGAAGGGTCAGAGAGTTTTTTAAAAGCAACAAAGGATATGTTGACTTCTGGAACAAAGGAGCAAATATCTGCTTTCTTAGTAGAGTCTTTAGCTAATCCGAACATCTCTAGAGATAGGTTAGCTATCCTAGTTTTTGTTGCGAGGAAGAAATCCGAGTCGTTGGAGATAGGAGAATCCCGGTCATTCTTAGAGGATCTTGGTAGGTTCTTTAGCGGTCTTGGTGGTGTAGCTGGACAGTTGAAGGATACTGCTGAAGCGTTGAGGAAAGCGCAAATAAGAACTTTAGAAAGATCTGCCCAAGAGAATGCTGATGAGAAAAGGACATTGGCTATTGCAGAAGAAGAAGTACGAAAACAACGAGTAAGAAATAAGCCTGAGTTGCTTATGATTGGGGAAGAAGGAATGATAAGGATTGATCCACAGGGGAATAAAGCGAGAGTATATCCAGATGGAAGGATTGAGGAGATAAAGTAATGGCTTTTGACCTTAAAAATTCAGTACCTTATGTTGAGTCAAAAGATGGGAAAGTATTCCAAAAGAGTACATTCGATCTTGCTAATTCAATCCCTTATGAGCCAGATAAAGAGAAAGAGTTCTTTCTAGTAACGCATGAACCGTCTTTTAAGGAAAAAGTAGGGCGTGCCGTTCGAGGAGGATTAGAAAAGGTAGGGTTAGCTCCTAATAGGATAGAAAGAATTACGCGAGCAAGGATGCAGGTGATAGATGCTGAACGGTTAGCTAAAGAAAAGAACATGGATCTTAATGCTGCGTTCAGGCAAGTCCAGACTAGGTATGAAAGCGATCCTGTGGGAGCGTTGCAGGTTTTTGCTGAGACAATGAAACGAACACCGGAATCTGTCGGGATCGCTGTATTAAAAGCACATCAGGGAGCAGAGGGTGCAAGTGTTACAGATAGAGGTTGGATAACTAGAACGCTTCGAGATGCGCAAGAGAACTCTGCTGCTTTTGCTAGACAAGTTTTTGCTAAGCATCAGGAGAAAGCTGTTCTTCCGGGCGTACCGATTAAGATAAGCGATGTAGGACAACTAGCGGAGAATTTGGCATTTTCTATTGTTAGCATGGGGTCAGCATTAGCTGTAGGTGCGCCAATATTTGTTGCACCAGTACCGGGAGCAAGAGTCGCGGCTTGGGTAACAGGATCAGCAGTGTCCGGTAAGGCAGCATTTGAGATGGCAACTTATGAGATAATGCAGGAATATCTGGAAATCAAAAACATAGAATCCATTGAAAACACAGGCGCAGGGATAACACCGAAGCAAGAGAAGGTACTTAAAAAAGGGTTTGATGATAAAGCTAGAGAGTTTGGGTTATGGGAAGCTATCCCTGAAGCGGTAAGTAACCTTGCATTTGGCGCATTGATCGCCGCTCCTTTAAAGGCAATGGGTCTTGGTAAGACTGTAGCTAGTCAGATAGTTTCAAAGATGGTTGGTCTTTACGGAGAAGAGATGATCACTGAAGCTATAACCGAGGTAGGACAAACGAAGATCCGGCGTGAAGCAGGGCTAGAAGAAGGCGATCCGGATATAACCTTTTTAGAAGCGCTTAAAAGAATTGCACCGCAGACGTTCCTATTAACGACAGTAATGGCAGGTGTAGGAGCAAGCGCGGTTAAGACAAAACAAGCTATACAACGATCACTTAAAAGAGAGCTTACCGAAGATCATCCACGACTTCAGGAATTGACAGAGGATCTAGGGCGGATAAAATCGTTTGAGACTGCGTTGACAAATCTTGGGTTGAAAGAACAGGAAGAAGCCCCAAAAGCCGCCCCAGAGGTAGCACCAGAGGTTAAGCCTGAAGGTAAGGAGAAAACGTTATATCATGTAACAGAGTTTGCTGAAACCGAATTGGATTTAACAAAAGAAACTTATTTTTTCAGTTCTAGAGCAGAGGCTGAAAAACTGTTATCAACTCCAGCGTATAAAGATAAAGGGAAAATCTTTGAAGTTACAGTACCAGTTGACCAAATAACTAAAGTAGGAGAAAACGCTTATATATATAAACCGGTGAAACCTGAAACAAAGGCAAAGGCAGAGCCGGGTACGGTATTTCATGGAACTACAACTGGAATTGAAGAAGCAAGACCAGCACACTTACTTGGTAAATTAAACCAATTGCTAGGACTTCATGTAGCAGAAGATATAGAAGTAGCTAAGAAGTTTGCTGGGAAAGAAGGCAAAGTACATGAGTTCGATAAACCTAAAAACCCACATATAATAGAACAGAAAGAGAATGAATTTGATGAGACTGCTATTAGTAGAGACATCATTGAAAACAGTATGCTTAGTGATGAGTTTGTTAGGTGGATTACCAATAGGACAAATAAGAATATTAATGCTGATACTGCACTTGAGATATTTAACAAGCTAAAGAATGGGGAAGTAATAACGAAAGAAGAATATGGAGAAGTGCTTGCTGCATCAGCCACATCAGTTGGAGATTACGTTGCTAACTTTGATTCGCAGCTAGTTCATGCAAATCCTAAAGACTTTAAGAATATAATAGAAAGATACAAGGCTGATCTAATCAGCAAAGGACACGATAGCATCCAATACCAGAATACTGCTCCGAGTGAGACTGCAGGCATAGAGAATAAGACCTCATACATTCTACTGACTAAACCAGTTCCAAAAAAGGCGAAGGGCGAGGTTAAAGCGAAACCTGAAGCAAAGGCGAAAGCAGAGAAGGTAGCTCCAGAAGCAGTTGCTGAACCTACCGAGAAAAAGGTTAGAGGGTTAGCCAAAGGCGTAGAAGAAAAAGCTATCGCAAATAAATTAACCGAAAGTTTAGGAGAATTGCCTGAATATGAAACAATAAATATGGAAGAACAGGCTAATAAGGCTAACGCATTGCTTAAAAAAGATCCAGCAAAAGCTAAACGGATCGCTATGGGAAAAGAAGTACCTCCAGCCAATATATTACCAGAAAGCGTATTTATTGCGGTAGAGAATAAGGCTATAGAAGAAGGCAATGTTGAAGTACTTAGGGATTTAGCTACATCTTCAAGTCTAACTACTGAAGCAACAACAATGGGACAGAGAATAAGAGCTTTAGCTGAAAGAGATCCCGAATCTCCGGTTGCTGCGATAAAGTCAGTTGCGGAAGAAAGAGAAAAGACCGCTAATAAAAGGAATAAAACTAAAAGCATTAAAAAGGTTCAAAAAGAAACTGTAAAAAAGATAAAATCTGAAATTAAAAAGGTATCTGCGACAAAACAAACTTGGAGCGATTTTATAAAGTCTTTACAATGTTAGGAGAATAATGGCTTTTTGTATACCGAAACATCTAGTTGATACATTTTTAGCTAAGTTAAAATCAGGGGAGATTGATCCTAGTGAACTTTCTAAGATGTCAAGTAAGCAAAGGAACGATTTCTTTTCGTCTTTCTTAGGGAAAGATAACGCTACTAAGGTGAACGCTTTGTTTGAAAGTAAGTTGATGCTTAAAAACCAGCAATTAGGAATGATAAACTGGGCTAAGAAGATTGGTGGGATAAAGCCTGAAACTAAAAGGGATTTGATTTCAAAAGTGAATAGAATGACGGAGGTATTACAACCTAAAGACGCTGATGCTTTTCTTTCGGATTTAGCGGCTCAAAGGTTAGGGATAGGAGTAACTGTTGAAGAAGCCGGGAAGATAGCTGATTTGGCTAAAACCGTATCTGATAAGAAAGGTTTGATAAAGGAAGATTCACCTATAAGAAGTTCTGACAGGATGGATTATGGGATAGCACTTACTGTATTCAAAGATTATGTAAGTAATTTGAAACTTGATGCTAAAAAGTTGACTCCGTTAGAATGGTTAAAGAGTCCCGGGGAAATGATACAAACTATAGCAGGAGTAACTAAATCTGTAGCCGCTTCTTTAGATAATAGTTTTTTCGGTAGGCAAGGGTTTGTTACTTTAGTCAACCATCCTGATATTTGGATGAATAACTTCATCAAGTCTTTTAGTGATATGAAAAGTGAACTTAAAGGTATAGACGCAATGATCCCTATTAAAGCAGATGTATTCTCAAGACCTAATGCTTTGAATGGGAAATATAAACTTTTAAAACTTGATGTTGGGATAGAATCAGAAGAAGCTTTTCCTTCGGCACTTCCAGAGAAGATACCTGTATTTGGGAGAATATATAAAGCTTCTGAATCAGCTTATAATGGTGCTGCGTTAAGATTCAGGGCTGATTTAGCTGATAGGTTAATTGCAGAAGCAGAAGCTATGGGAGTAGATATTAAAGATTCTGGAATAGGTAGATTAGTTAATTCTATGACAGGAAGAGGTTCAATCCAATTGACCCCGGGTCAAGCAAAGTCTATTAATGTTATGGTATTTTCAATAAAGTATTTAAAATCCAATTTAGATGTACTTACAGCTCACCAGTTTGATCCTAAAGTTGGGAAATTCGCTAAAAAGAAAGCTGCTAAGAATTTACTGAGAGTGGTCGGAACACTGACTGCATTATTAGCGATGGCAAAAATGTTTGATGATGAAAGTGTTGAGTTAGATCCAAGAAGCTTTGACTTCGGGAAGATTAAAGTAGGTAAGAATCACGAAATAAAGATTAATGTTTCTCTTGGTATGGGGTCGCTTATAACGCTTGCTTCAAGGATAGTACCGACTATTCATAAAGGAGAACTCGGGTTTTGGTATAAAACCAGTAAAGGTAAATATGTCAAGATGGGAACTGGAAAGTATGGAGCGGTTGAACCATCTGATTTAGTCTTTGATTTTATGAAAGGAAAAGCTTCTCCTATTTCAAGAGTATTGTTAACCACTTGGGAAGGGAAAACTTTTGAAGGTAAGAAACCAACAATTGAAGGAGAACTTCTTAATTTAGCTACTCCTATTCCTGTAGGAAACATTATGGATTTGGCAAAAACTTCCGCAGGAGCAGATCCTATTTTATACGCTATGCTTACAGCTCTTGATTTAATTGGTGTTAATATAAGTGTTAAAAGAACTAGAAAGAAAACATTCAAATACTAAGGAGGTACTATGAGTTTAACATCAGCTACTTTTAAAACTATTTTCACTTGTGATAACTCGACAGTTGATTTTGATTTTGATTTTAAAGTCTTTGAGGAAGGTGATTTAGAAGTCATCTTGCATACGATTGCTACTGGTGCGGAATCGACTTTAACATTAACGACTGATTACACTACATCCTCATTGACAGATACCGGAGGTAGGGTAACAACGGTTGCGACTTATGCTACGACATATAAGCTAATTGTCCGAAGGAATCAAGCTAAAACTCAAGAGGTAGATTATACGCAGAACGATTCTTTTTCAACCACAGTATTAGAGCAAGGGTTGGATCAGATGGTTATGCAGACACAAGATTTGGCTGAAGTTACAGGGCGAGTGGTGGTACAGGAATCGACTCAGACTACACCGTTAGTTATGCCGTTACCTGAATCAGAGAAGATTATCGGGTGGAATACTGGGGCTACGGCTTTAGAGAATAAGGTAGCGGTAGATGCAGATGTAGCAGCAGCGGCACAAGCGTCAGCAGACGCAGCAGCGGCAAGCGCAGCAACAATAGATTTAACAGCACCAGGACCGATAGGTGGAACGACAGCTAATACAGGAACTTTTACCGATATAGTAGGGGTAGGAACGACTACATTAAACGATTCTGGAAATGCGACAGTTCTGCGAGTCGCTAATGATGGGACTAGCCATGGATTATATATAACTCAAGATATAGCTTTACCTACAAATTCTTATGCGTTGTATGTCCATTCTAACGTAGCTCAGACAACTGCGACTTCTCCATTGATTTATTTTAGACAACAAGAAGCAACCTCAACGCAAGGAGTTCTTACTGTTATCCAAGAAGGAGTAGGTAGCGGCTTGGTGATATATGGAGGTGGCACACCGGCTGCTGGGAAATATCTTCTTCATGTTTATACGAATGATGCTCATACTTACGCTAACCAACCGGGAATTTTGTTTCAATTCGATAATGCAGCTTCGGATGAGTTAGTATTTCAAACTTCAAACGATGGAACTGGTAGCAATGTTGAGTTTACTCAAGTTGGTGCATTGAAATCAGGAGCAGTAGGGTTTAAGGTTAATCTTACTGGGCAAAATGATGACGGAGGAACAGGGGTATCTTTTATACAGGAACACGCTAGTACGACTGATGATTTGCTCAATCTAAGAAATGATGGAACAGGAACGGCTCAATACATTAATCAATCAGGAGTTTTAGCTTCTGCTAAAAATGCCTTGTGGGTATATTCTAATGTCGCTCAAGTCAATTCCCCATTAGTTTTTCTTGAACAAGACAGTGGTAGTTCTACGGCAGACGTATTGAGTTTGCAAAATGATGGGACAGGAACTAGCGAATACATAGACCAAGTAGGTGTTCTAGCTGCGAATAAAAACGCTCTATGGGTTTATTCTAATGTTGCTCAAATTAATTCTCCGTTGGTTTTTCTTGAACAAGACAATGCTTCTTCTACAGCGGATGTTTTAAGCATACAGAATGATGGAACAGGAATGGGCTTGCTTATCAATCAGGTCGGTGATTTAGCTTCTGGTAAGAATGCTTTGAAAGTTATGTCTGATACTGACCAAGATACTACTGGATTAGTGTTCTTCTATCAAAAAAATGCTAGTTCTAGTGTTACTTGTTTAACTGTTGAAAATGACGGTACTGGCATAGGTTTGAATATTGACCAAGATGGTAATAAGGTCGCGCTTAATATTGATTCAGAAGTTGCCAATGATGGTGATTTTGTAAATATAGATGAGCCGGGACAAGCAGGGGCTTTTAAAATAATGAGGAATACTGACCTTACTCAAAATGTAGTGCTTAAACTAGGGGCTGGGTATATTTGGGTAGACACAACTGGAGATTTGAGGATAAGTGCTACTAACCCTACAAGTGATACAGGCGGTACAGTTGTTGGTACACAATCTTAATTTAGGAGGGGAATATGGAGAAAATAGTAGGACAGATTCAAGGGTTATACAACGCTTTAATCACAGGGATTGCTGATAACAAGGCAGTAAGAACAAAGCTTAATGCTCAAGCTTCGGAACTTAACGCAGAAGGACAAAGGTTGACCGCTAAAGCCGGCAATCTTGATTCGAGGGAAGCTAAAGTTAGTTCTATTGAGAACATCCTTGCTATAAACGAAGAGAACAAAACAGCTAGATCTAAGTTAAAGGCTGACCAGAATCAGTTGTTTATCGAAAGAAAGGCGCTTGAAGATTATCAAGCACAGTATAAGAAAGAGAGTTTAGATGCGAAACAACATCTAGATTCTGCTATATCCGCGAACAAAGGGAAATCAGAAGAGCTTGATGCTGGGTTAAAAAAGTTAGAAGAAAAGAAAAAGACTTTACGCGAGGATGTAATTAAAGAGATTGCTAATAATGTAAAGGGGTAGTATGCGAGTAAATGACAAAGGGTTCATTTATCATAAGATTGGTGGAAGCGGTATAAACTACGAGATCTCCGATGAGGTTGCTAAAGGAGGAGATGCTACAGTCAGGTATTATGGTTGGTTAGCAAATGGTGGTGCTTGGGTCATAATGCAAGAAGATCTTGATGCAGGATCATACCGTTATATTGCCGGGAAAACAGACTACTCTACCAATTGGACAAATAGAGAGAGTCTAAGTTACATGCTTTTTAGTGGGGTAGGATAAATATGGCTGTAAATCCAACAAGGTTAATGCGGTTTCCGACTAAGTTGCCGATTGATAATATAGCTATATCCGGTTATTTATCATGCAGTAACTTCACAGTATCAGGACATTATACAGGGTTTCCTGATAGAGATGCTACATCGTTAGGATGGAATGATGGTACTGCTACGTTCACTCTTACCGCGACTGCTGATCCTATCTGGATTAGCGGAGTCAGTTATACTATAGATACTTTAACTAAACAATTACCTTCCGGGCAAGGTGCGGCTTCAGGATTGTATTGGTTCTGGCTTAAACTAAGTGCCGGAGCAATAGTGTTAGATGTATCTACTACTCCGACAGATATGTTTGGGTTATGTTTAGTAGCTGCAGTTTATTGGAATACAACAACTAATAAAGGTCTCTTAACGGATGAACGGCATTGGATGGGTCGTGATAAATGGATGCATAAATACCTGCACGAGAGTGTAGGTGCAAGGTTTTCTGAAGGTATGGGTGGTACGTTTGACGATACCACAATGATAATTGAAGCTGGTGCGTTTTACGATGAAGATATAGAACATGCGAATGTTCAGGAAACAGTCTGTACGGTTTTATATCATAACGGGGATGCTGATTGGGCATGGGTAACAGGACAAACAACTCCTTATAAAACCAATGCAGGAGTTCTACAGTATAACAATGGTAATGCTTTAGCCGATGCTGACAACAACAAATATGTCGATTATTGGATGTTTATCACTCCTGATACTACAGACCCTGTTTGGATTATCATCGGTACGCAGCAACATGTCTTAATTTCTTCTGCCCGGGAAGAAGGAGTTCCTTCGTTTGGACAGTTACCGACTGAGGAAACTAAACTGATATACAGATTGATTTATCGTAATGTCGGTGGTTCTCCGAGCTTTATTGAGGCTACTGATTTTCGTGCTACTCCTGAAACCGCTGCGGCAGTAACTACTGATCATGGTTCATTAGCTGGATTAGGAGATGACGATCATGGACAGTATTGGATCGCTGGAGCAGATAGAACAGGCAATTTCAGTACAACAGGTCAAGTAGGTATCGGTATAACTGCTGGTACTGAAGGCTCTGATTTTGAGATAGCTGGGAGTATGTATCTTGCAGACGGGGCTTTAACATATAACCTTAGTTCTGGAGGGATATATATCTATGACGATGATAACTCAATAGCTTTAGCAGCAGGAATTGGTAACTTAGCGGTTGAGGTATATGGTGATTCAGAGTTCAATGGTGATATTACTATAACAGGAATAGGAACATTCGGAGAAATAGCAACAACAGATATAAATAAAGAACTTAACTCCGATGTAAGTTTCTTTAACGATTCAGATTATACTGGTAACAGAAAACTTAAAATTCATGGTAAGCGGACAGCAGACAGTGGTTTTCTTAGAAGTGCGGATTTCCTTATAAATACTGACGGACAGTTAGAAATTCTAGGTGAATACTTAAGAGGCATAGTTTTAAGAACAGGGGCTAGCGGTATATTTGCTCCTAGTAGTGATGATTTGACAATTGGTAATAGAAATAGTGGGGTGTTTAATATTGGCGGTGACGGTTCTGACTCTGTAATGGCAGCTACTAATAACAATTTAGTTTATAGGTGGCTTAGAGCAGATGCCAATACCCAACAGATAACTTTTGAGGGTGTTAATTCAGCAGGGACACAAGAATATTTTAATTGTGACGGACACAATAATTCGGCTGACGCATTAACAACTTTTTCAACTGATGCAAGAATTCAAAAAGCGGCAGCAAGCCCAATCGGACTAGCGATTCAAAATCTAACTGTAAATGAAGATGCTTACATGGATTTGATGGAAACTAATACCGCAGGTTTTGATGCTTTTGGCACAAGTGGTGCTTATGGATTTAGAACAGTATATGATGGAGGAACTAATGAATATCAGCTAATTAGCGGGTCAGGTGTAACAACAAATACAAGATTAACAATCACTAGAGATACAGGAAACTTTACTTTTGCAGGGTCTAGTTCAGATATACTGTTTGATTTAGACGGTGCTTACCCTATGATAAATCCGTCAGGAGATGGTCTAAGAATAGATGGTGTGATGTCTATAGGGACAACCCCACTTACTTCATATCAATTGACACTTATTGGTGTAGGTACGGGTAGCAAAACAACTATGTTTCTAAAGACCATTACATCAGGTGGAGGAAATAAAGAAGTTGTTAGAAGTATCCTTAACCAAGCTGTGGCTAATGGTTCTGGTGGTACTATATCTAGTTTAAGAGGTAACTGGAATGGTGTTGCGATTGAAACAAGTGATGAAGCAATAGCAATTGCCGAAGCTTGTTATGGAAAAGTTTATGGGTATGATGGATATACGGCAACTGTTAATGATGCTAGAGGGTTTGCTGCTTTTATAGACGCTGAAGATGCTACTTTTACAGAAGCATCCAATTTTTACGGTTATGCTCCAGTTAAAGACGCAGGTGAGATTGGGACTTTCGCACATATCTGGTTAGAAGACCCAGCAGGTGTAGCAGGGACAACTTATGCTATTTATTCTCTTGGAGGAGATGTTGAACTGACGGATGGAGCTATATCAACTGCAGGCATAATAACCGATGGGGGAATAGTCCATACTCCTTCAGCCGCACAGGTTATAGACGCTGCAGCTGATACGATATTGGCTAACGCTACGATGATTGTATTAAACCCTGACGGTAATTACACGATGACATCAACGCCTACGATAGCTAATGGGACTACGGGACAGATAGTTCACATCACTTGTGCTAACGCTGAAGCTAACGCTGTGACGGTACAAGATGAAGCTGCATTGGGAAGCTCTAATTTACGCTTGGGCGGTGCAACGAGGATTATAAGAAAGTATAGTGTATTAACGTTGATGTTTGATGGCGTGACGTGGAATGAGCAATCTTACGCTTTGAATTAGGAGATATTATGGCATTTACAACACACGTGGTACGGGAAAGAAACAGTTGGCAGTTCGACTGTGGGTTATGTGCGACAGACGGGACATACTGTGTTAATTTAGCTACTGGCAGTTGTGCAGGGTATTTTGAAGATGCTTCTACTTGTTCCTGTTTATCAGATGGTAGTATTGCTGGTCAGTTCTGTGATGGCACAAGGCTTGCTTGTTTAGCAGATGGTAGCGAAGCTGGATATTTCTCCGACAGCAGTTACTGTGCTTGTATAGCTACTGGTAGTTGTGCGGCTTGTTTTTGTGATGGGTCTTACTCTGTTTGTTTAGCTGACGGTACGGCAGCAGGGGTTTTTAGTGACGGGTCTTGTTGTGTTTATATCGCTTGTGGTGGTTCATACGGTATTTATGCAGATTGTTGCATAGATGCTTGTGGTGGATTTTACTGTGGAGGATATGGTGGTTGTACTGCAAGTTTTTCTACCAACGATGGTACAACAGCTTATTTCTGTGGAGGAGTATTATGTGATGTCAGTTAAAGAAAGGATTTTATGCACGAGTTGACAGTATGTATCCCAACGTTAGATGGAAGTGACACTATTCAAAAAGCTATTAAGGGTTTGATACCTCAGGGATTGGATTTAAAGATAATTATAATGGATAATGGTAGTAAAGACGGCACGCCTGAAATGATACGAAAGTCTATTGAGAACAAGTTCTATGGTAACTTGGATATTGAGTTACACGAAGCTGGGGAGATTGAAGGTGGCAGACCTAAGAACATAGCGTTCATACGCAAGAGATTAGCTAGTAAAGTAGATACCAAGTATATGTTCTGGTTAGATGATGATGTTAAAGTACCGCCATACTCATTAAAGATGATGTTAGATATGATGCAACAGAACCCGAAGTTAGGGTGTATGGCGATACAGTACCAACCGTTCAACGGTAATCACGTGGCTATAGGAGCGACGATGATGCAGTCGTCTGTAGCTAAAGAACTTACTTGGAGTTATTTAAAGGGTGACCCTTGTGAATGTCGTGGGGCGTTCCAAGAGATAAAAGCTAAAGGGCTTGAAGTGATGTATATGCGCAAGATAACAGCCCTTGATTTAAACTATCTATAGGAGGTTATTATGGCAAAAGCGTATGGTGGTAGAGGTAGAGGTGGGCGAGGTAGTTGTGGAGCAGGAAGAAAGTATGATGGCAAAGGACCAAGAAGAAGAAAGGCTAAATAAGGAGATATATTATGACGCCAGAACAGTTGCAAGAAGCGAAACTCACGTTGATGACTATGCGGAACAAGATTAGTTTATTGATGAATTATGTAAGTATAGCGTACCATGGTAGGATAGGGGTTATTGATTTAACAGCAGGGCAGATTGATGAATTAAAGGCGAAGTACACAACAGAGAAAGAAGAATTACCAACATTATACGCAACATTACCATAAGGAGGGTTTATGTTAGAGAAACTAAAGGCAAGGGCATACGATTTGATGGCGATGATTCAACATACGCAGAAGCAGTTGAACGAAGTCAACCAACAGATAGCAAAAGAAATGCAAAAGGTAGCGAAAGAAAAGCCTGAAGATGAAAAATGAGTATTGTGATTTACACATAACGTTAGTGCAGGATATAGCTGAGATAAAAGGTGATGTTAAATGGTTAGTTGAGAATAGTAAACGGCTCAACGGGAATGTCATCAAGCATATAGACGAGAGTGATGAGTACAGGGTAAAGATAATCAAGAATTCTAGTGCCAGAGCGCATATTGAGAAATGGTTACTTGGACTCTACGCACTCTGGGCGTGTCTTGCTGGTGTAGTAGGCTGGGTTATTAAGAACCATTTAGGAAAATGAAAGTTAATGATTTACAGATGCACGACCTTAAGAACGAGTTACATATGTTACGGCGGTATCTATACGCGCTGAAACTAATCACTGAGGATATAACATCTTCAGTTGACAGGATACAGGGCGATTATTTACAGGCAATTTTAAAGGAGGATGAAAATGGGACTAGTAAAATGGCTTCAAGGTAAAAAGACATATCTCGTTGCGTTAGTAGCCGCAGCTATAGCTGCATTAGGTGTATTAGGAATTGCTATCCCTGACTGGGTAATGCAGTTACTCGGTGTACTAGGGTTAGTAACATTAAGAGCAGGTATAAGCAAAACCATTAAGTAATGGTAGGGTTAGCGAAAGCTATAGGAACTTTGGCTTCGGCTTTATTCGCCTATGCTGGGGCATCTAAGTCCCGGCATACAAGAGCAGCACTACATATAGCGGTTAGGATCAAACATCTATACGAGGTGGTGGGTATGCTAGGAAAAGATCCTGATTTCAATAGTAAGAGTATAAAGAAGATAGCGGCTATCAAGAGAAAGATAGGGAAGTTGTGGATTTCTTTTGATCAACATACGGCTGCTAATTAGGAGGTAGTATAGTGGGCATATTCATAGCAATAGTATTTAGTGTGTTAAGCGCATTTTGTTATCGTGTTGGCGGAATGAGTAAAGAACAAGCAGAGAAATACTTTCCATGGTTTCCGCAAGTGTTAGTTAGGTCTTGGTTTAGAGACGCTGGGTGTGTGATTCTGACCTTGATCTGGACATTGTTATTTGTTAAGGTTGCGTGGTATTGGTATATCCCAGCAGCAGGAGCGATGTACGGAGCAATGACAACTTACTGGGATGATAAGATTCCACCTAAAAACGTGGACAAGTTCTGGGCGCATGGGTTATTCATAGGATTAGCTTGGATGTTTATCGCGATCCCGGCTGGTGTTTGGGTAGGTGGTTTGATTAGACTAGCAATAATGGCAACGTTTATGGGCGTATGGTGTTATATATTCAGCAATGATTTCGTAGAAGAATTTGGCAGAGGAGCTATCATAACGGCTACGTTGCCTTTTCTTCTTGTCAATATTTAGGATTGCGAGAGAAGAGGAGTGCAAACTTGTACTCCTCTTTTGTATCTTCAATCATCTCTTCCAGATCAGCAATCTTTAGTGTTTTACCGCTATGTTGTAACCGTCTAAGATCGTCAATAGTATCTTCCCCGTACTTTTCGGCTATAAAAAGAGTGTAGCTAATAAGGTTGCCATGTAAAAACTTGTTACATCGTGGGCATTGCGGATGGACATTCCTCTCGTCAAACCTTATCATCTCCCCACCATGAATGAAATGCCCGGCTTGCATTTCTTTGATCGGTTTCTTTATTGAACAAGTTACGCATCGGACATACCCTCTAGGATCAGAGTATTTAGTCCTAATATACAGACTGAATAGTTTCCATAGTTTGTCTTTAAGTTTCTTCTTTTTAGTTTTCATTATACCACCATTTCTATTTCAGATATGTTGAGTTGAATTGTTCCCTTTGCTTGAATGATTTTGTTTATCAGGTTCATTCGATTCTGTACGACTTGATCCCTTCTTTTCTCTTGAGCATAAACATCTGCTTTCCGAGAAAGTTCAAGGTATTCTATTGATTTCTTTAGATTGTTTAATGCAAGGTAAACACCTGAGATGTTGAATAACACTTTGAAGTTGTTGGGTCTTAACCCATTTGCTTCTGTGAAACTGCTAAGTGCTGCTTTGTATTCTTGTCTGTGGAAGAACAGAGTCCCATAGTTGATCCAGTGATAATAGAATTCAGGTTCGTCTACTATGCCATAAAAGAATTGCCAGAAGTTAATAGTGTATTGTTTCCTAGCTATAATGAATTGTCTTATGTACCAACCTATAAGCACTCCTGCTATATAAGGATAATGAATGACCACTCCGGCAACAGCTACCATCAGTCCTACATTAGCAAGGTAAGCTTGCCGGTTGGAAACGTACTGTTGTCCTAGCATAATGAAGTTGCACCACATTGCTATATTGATTGTTGCCCAGAATAACCCTATGGTAATGATGTTAGTCCTGTCTGTGATTAGGAGGTAGATCAGAGTAGCAATGCCGGCAAGTCCAATAAAGAAGAACGCGTCTATCCTCTTGCTTTTCTTGATACCTGCTGTGGTGTCAAGATAATCATCCATATAACTTTGGTATAAAGAATATTTCAGACCGAGGATGTTGTTTGCTAAGTAGTACCCGTAGAACTTTACCGCGATAAACACTTTCCATGGGCTTACTTGGAGAGCGTATTTGTTCTTAGCGTATCCGGATAACTTGCCTTTCTTCTTGTCGAACATATCTTTGTATCTTTTTAGCAACAAGACTACAGTGATAAGTGCGAAGTATTCATATCCGGGGTATAGAAGAAACACTACCGGGAAGAAGAGTCCGTTGTAGAAGATCATAGCTTCAGGTGTGAACATGAATATGAACGGGGCAAGGACAGGTATGCCCCAAGAAACAAGAGAGAAGAAGGTTGTTGTTCCATAAGCTTGACCGCTTAACCAGACAGATACTTCGGTGTTGGTTGGGTTGATCATGAATAGGATCGCGGCAACAGTGGCTAGTGGGGTTTTGCCAAAAACAAAGTAAATCATACAGCAAACAAAGAAATGATGGAGTGTAGTTATTCTATGAGCAAGTGCTTTAGACCGGGAGTCCGCCCAGTAAGCGTCTCCTCTGAACATTCGCCATAGGTAATCTAACTTGTTCTTAGGAATAGGGGTTTTGTTTCTTTCAGTCGCATCTAAGACGGCAAGATCATCGCAGATATAGTGGTACTTTAATGTCGGAATGAATAAGAGCAACCCTAGTATTAGGAATATCATTTCTTCTTCCTTTTTTCCCTTCTTCTATCTGATCGCCAAATATCAAACATGTTGTAAATCATAAACCCGAACATGATTAGTATAGCAAATATAGTTACGCCAATAGCTTGATAGAGTCCTACGACTATGTGTTCCATTATGACCAATATTTTATAGGTACAACGAGTTTGCTTTCTCCTTGAAACTCTCGGATGAACCCATTCTCCCAAGCTTCGTTTAGGCTGATCTTATATTGTTTGGCTGGAGTAATATAAAGAACATTGTCTACCTTATCATTCAGCCATTTAGTTTGAATAGTCCAACTACCGCCGCCGATCCTTAGTTTGCTACTCTCCTTTTCATGCTTGATTAGAGTCCGGTCTTTAATATAAACCTTCATAACAACTCCTTTCTAGGTTAATTGTTTTTTGGGATGATCATAAGGAAAATCCAAATGAACAACAAAGCTATCGCGATAATCCCGAATATCTTCACTCCAAGCCAACTTACTGTTTCCATAACTTCCTCCCGGTTATTCGTATCCCTTATTAAGTTTCTTCCCGTATTCCCTTAACATCTCGTTAATCTTATTCCTATTAGCTTCAACATCATCCCTACCGACACAGCTATCTAACTTTGGTAACTCCTCAATCTGTGGCTGTTCTTTAAGCTTTAATACTTCCCCACTTCCCTCGACTTTGAGTCCTTGATGCTTGCCTTCCATATGGATTTCCTCGTCGGGGAGTTCGGTGCAATTCTTAATTCCTCTAACAACCTCACAATCATCGTCTAACAACTTAAACAAACTATTAGCAGTTAGGCTATAGTATCTTTTATCCCACTCAATCTCAAACTTCTTCTTCATTCCTCACCAATCCTTTCAAGCAACTCTTTAAGAACTTCTTCCGTAATCACCTTTTCCCCGAAATGACAGCAACTCCCCGGAGGATGATTTACTAAACAACTTATTCTAACCTTACTTGTTTGTTCCTGAAAAACTCCTTCGCAAATAGGGCATCTGTAAATTGATATAATAGTTCTATTTTGTTCTGGTATAATCATTTTATCCTTTCTAGCATAGCTTTACGACAATCGTTCCAATCACCTCGTCCACACTCTAAGGCTATAACTTGTCTAACCTCAGCGAGGATAGCGTCAGATAAGCGGTAGAATCTATTGTAAGCTATCTCATTAAATTGGTCTAAGCTCCTACCATTAGGAAACCAGTTTTCAATAGCAGACTTTCCTACTACATCTGTTTCTATCATCTTGTGTAGTTTTTCCCTCAGCGTTTTACCCTTCATAGCTACCTTCCTTTTCTTTAACTATAAACTTACCCAACCTTATCTTAAACGCATTTAAAGGACACACTTTAAAAGCCCAACCTAAGAATAACCAAGCTAACCAGTATCTAAGTTCATACTTTATTCCTTTATCCTTCATAGCTTCTCCTTAATAACATCAGTTGCTATTATAAATCCCATATCGTTGTGTAGACAATGAGGGCAAGTAAAGTAAGTGTTGCTTTCATTTGAATATGTAGCACCGCAATTCATACATTCATATATAAAGATTTTAATCTTTTTCATCCAACTCCCCTCTCTTATCCGCAGATACTATTTCTTCGGCAAACTTATTACTTGAATAATCCGATAAATATGCAGTTAATAACTTAGCTATCTTGGTTACGCTCAACGAGCGACGAGTGTTCCAAGCTTCAATCACATCTTCTTTTGTTTCATAAGTTTCATCTAATTGACATTTACATTGAGAACAATCTACAAACCATATAGTAGGGTCTTCAAGTCTCTCAATTTCAGCTTCACCCCCACAAAACGGACAAGGTAAAAGTTTCTCACTCATTGTTCCCTCGCAATCGTTTGGATATGGCTTTGGCAAATTCACTAAGTTCAATAGTTATTAAATCAGCTTTCCATAACCCTTTTTTGTCAACTTCCTTTATTTGTTCTTCTTGTTTCTTGGAACTAATACTTTGCATTATCTCTAATAGTTCTTTCTCCCCAGGGAGCCAAGCTTCTCGGTCATCCCAGCAACGATTATAAACAAAGTTTTGGCAATTAACTACCTCGGAATGTCCAATTCTAGTTTTGTCTGGATAACGACTATCTTTAATCGTTACGTTATAATCAAGACAAGCTACAACATCTTTTTCCGTTAAAGTAGTTGGTTTACGTTTTGGTTTCTCCATAGCTATCCTTTCTTACTGTATCAATTTTCTTTTACAACCAGGACATCGTTTCCGTCTTTTCCTTCCCCTACTTGAATCAATAAATATTCCACATTCTTTACATATTCTAACCATAGCTATCCTTTCTTGTTGAAGGTTGTAGAGATTTTAAAGTCTTTAAGTAAAACTAACAGTACGACCCAAAACAAAGGAGTCCCGTAAGTTTCTTTAAGAGCAAATGCCCAAAGAGGATACAATATAAAACAAACCCAATTAAAAGTAATCTCCGTCATCTCAGCCCCTTTCTTTAATCAGCGTATATCTTTCCCCTTATTATTCCTTTAAACACTTTCAACCCATTCTCTTTTGCCAACTTCATAACCTCATCTCTAGTCTTTAAATACCTTGAATCTATTATCTCTGCTAAGTATCCGTCTTTTGTTTTACGAGCTATTAACCTTTTCACCTTTCCTCCTTTTCTCTCCACACTTGTGAATAAGTGTTTATGTTAGGGGCAGCAGCAGTTCCCGCTACGCAGTTCTTTTATCAGGACTGACACCTGTGTATACTACCCCGTAGTTATCAGCCCGACAGCAAAGGTTGTTTCCCTTTTCGCCACTACAATTCTGTAGTCTGCGGTTAACGACGCCGCTATGCACAAACTGTCGAGCTTTATTATCAATTAGGGAGTCAAGAGAGTTACCCTTTGAGCCGTGCCTAAACACTGGGTGATAACTACTCACCAGCTCTGACTCCCCTTTATTATCAAAGACTTTGTAACCTATTTACATTACAGCTTATCAATTCTTTCAAGGATCAATACAACCTCAGTCATCTGCCGGAGATTTTTCTTCGTTCCATACACGCCCATTATCATACATATCCCTTGCATACGGTTAGCTAGTTCGGAGATTGGAGTCTTAACATCTTCAAGCAACTGTTTTTTAACTAACTTGATTTCTTTCATACTTTCTCCTATATGAGTTCCATCTCAACATAAAAAAAGGTTTCTTTAAGCTTATGATTACCATTTTCTATCTCTTTAATAAGCTTGAATACTTGGTTGCGGATTGATCCAGCAGTGGTTATCTTGTCTATACAGTAGGCTCTTAGAAACGCATCTAGCTTAGACACACTTTTCCTAGTGTATATAAAGGTCATCCGATCTCTAT
>Ga0255419_10034_pt1 | contig 27454 bp, 17 predicted proteins | sample ANMaggSeSYBR02J3_FD_182658 | JGI IMG/M metagenome (GOLD analysis project Ga0255419, IMG submission 182658) | Sediment cell enrichment communities from methane seep in Santa Monica Basin, California, United Staets - ANME aggregate JGI... | ecosystem: Environmental > Aquatic > Marine > Cold seeps >...
TTTATTTGCTGCCTGCACGTGCCTGGTTGTGCTATTTGTGATGATGTGCGGGGTTGCAGAAGCTGTGGATTATGATACAATCACTGTCACTCCTGATAATTATGGGCAGTGGAGCACGAATCTGAGCAATAATGTGAGTAATGTGACAGGAGACATTATCGTGAACGAAGACGCTTTGCTGAACCTTATCAACGCAACGATACGGATGGGCAACGAATCTTCTATCAATGTCGAAAGCAATGCAACCATGAACGTAACCAGTGGTTCGACCATCACCCGGCACGATTCCGGTTATTACAATTTCAACTACAAGAGCGGTAGCTGCGGCCATCTGAGTGCGAGCACAATCGAGTACAGTAATAAATTGGAGATCGCAACCAAAAATAACATAACCATCACGGGCTGTACCATCCGCAACAATCAGAACCATGGCATCCACCTGACCTCAACCTCGGGATATGTCAACATCACCAACTGCACCATCGCAAACACCGTCAACCAGCACGGCATATTCATAGAGTCCTCACAAGGAAATATCCTGCAAAATAACAGACTGAACAACAACAATGGGGATTACAGCTTGCACGTCACAGGAAACTATGATCAGGATATCGACACCACCAACACCGTAAACGGCGGGCTGGTATACTATCGGTACAACAAAAACGGAACGATCACCGACACCAACATCGGGCACGTAACAATCGCTAATTGCAGCGATCTGTGGTTCACAGGCTGCACGATACGCAACGGGGATGGCGTCCAGATCGTGGGATCTTCATCGAGTGGAATTAGTGGAAGTACTATCGAGAACAACGCAAAACACGGGGTTTATTTTGACGATTCGAACGATAATCTCATAAACGACAGTCATATTCTGGATAATATTGGTGATGGCATTCATTCAGACGGTACAAGCAGTGACAACCGCATCATCAACAACAGCGTCATCAACAATAGCAGAGGCATTTATTTATTTGGAAATGGAAATAATAACATCACAGACAATAATGTATCAGAGAATAGTGGCAACGGCATCTGCATAGGTTCCGGCGATAACATCATACGAAATAATACAATACTCTCGAACGGCGGCACAGGAGTTACTTTCTGTTCGAATAATAATGATTTAAGCGAAAATACAATATCAGGGAACAGTAATCTTGCATTACAATTCATAGACAATCATTATAATAATTACATCTGGCGCAACAACACCGGAAACGGCGAGGAGGTGAACTACTACTATAATGAACATGACATAACCATCGAGTCGAAATATCTTTCGGCATCCAATGTGAGCAATGTCGGAAAGATCACGCTTATCAATTGTACCAACATCATCATAAGAGACAGCGAACTTTCGAATAATATAAAATCCGGTAGTTATGGCATATTTTTGCGGGATTCAAATATTAACACCCTGACCAACAACACCCTATCGAATAACTACAATGGCATCCTGCTACACGCTTCATCCAACAACAGCATCACTGATCTGCAAACAACAAATCCAAGTAACGAGTATGGAGCATTATTTGAATCGGGTTCAGATCATAACAACATCACAGACAGCAGCCTTGCAACCACGAACAGTTATGGATTGTTTATCACATCATCTGATCACACCACCCTGACAAATATCATGATCTCATCTGTGAATAAGTCAGGATTACACACGCTCATTTCCGATTATACTTACATCACGAACGCCACGATCGTTACAACCGAGACAGATGGCGCATCTCTCGAATCATCCGATCATGTCACTATCATAGAGTCCAGCATTACTGCTAACAACACAGGCATACACTTCACCAGTTCCAATCACACAGACCTGATCAACAACACAATCGGTGGCGAAGACGGCATCTATATGTCAGAGTCGCACTGGGGCAATCTCACGAGCAACACCATTGATGCCGTGCAAAGGGGCATATTCCTGACCACATCAGGGAATCACAACTTAACCGCAAACAAGATTACGAACTACACGAGCATCGGTATCCTCCTTGAGGAGGACTCGACGAACACAACGATGGTCGGGAACGATCTCACTCGCAACGGGGCAGAGTTCGATATCAGGATCAATGACTCAAACGGTGCAGCCTTCACAAACAACGAATCAACAGCAGCGAATTACACATTCTACCTGACAGGTAACACCAGTTTGTGCACGCTCGATACAGTCTTTGACAAAACAAAGGTCGGCTACGAGGATACATCGAATCTGACAGTGATGTGGCGTATCGATGTGCTCTGCTGGGACAACTACCATCAGGAGCCGATGTGGACGAACCTGACAGTGCGTTATAGGGATATCAGTGATTATGACGAGTCGTTGTGCTGGGAAAGCGAGACATTGAATGCAAATGGCAGATTGAGTAACAATGCCTTCAATGATTACGGACCTCCCACTTCAAGCAGCAACTGGCTCACTGTAATCGAGTACAAGCAGAATGCAAGTACAAAGACGACCTACCAGCCGATGAATTGCACGGCAACCAACAGATGGGATGTGCTTAATAAGATCTATGACAAGAGATACAAGAACCTCACGACTGCGATCTCACGACCAGGGGTCACCATTCTCGTGGATGCCGGTCACACCCCAAATGGCAAGTGCTACTACTGCCATGAGGACAAACTCAAGTATGCAGATGGCACGTGGAAGTTTCTGAATACGACACACTGGACAGAGTATAACAAAACTATCAGGAGCGGCACACTGGATGATCCAGACACTCCCGGGCGTTGCATCGACTGTCACAACGAGACCGACTCTTTAAAATTCCCGCACGGAAATGAGAGCGGTAGGGATCTCTTATATCAACCAAGCCCGCAGCTCTGCTATAACGGCAAAGGCAACCAGACATGTCACAATTCAAGTTTGATCAGAACAACACTGAATCAGGAGGAGGAGTTCAACAAGACGACCCACCACCCGCTCGGGGATGGAAAGCTTGCGTGTAAGGCGTGCCATGACAATCATGGGTCAAAGAATCGGTTCGATCTGCTGAAGTATTATACGAATGCTACAATAGGGGGGTATAACTCAGCTGACTATGCACTCTGCCTTGTGTGTCACCTTGAGGAGAAACTCGTCGCAAAGATGTCTGGTGAGGAAGGTCATCTTGCAAACTACACGAATCAGACGAACTTCAGGGATGAGTATTATGGGTATAAGGGAGGGTTCAGCAGTTCAGATAACGTAAACATCCACTCTCCGCAGGATAATAGTGATCATCCTAAGTATAACTGCTACTCCTGCCACAATCCACACGGCAGCGGTAATCCGGCAACCACACGTGATGAAGCAGGTAGCACTATTAGCTACACCTACATCACCAATGTCTCACCTCCAGCCAACACGACATGGGAGGTACTGGATTACGCTAACTGGAATAATACAACCGCAAACAAGGGTGGTGGACTTTATCTGACTGGGTCTGGTTGTGTATGCCACATAAAATCTATGTATAATAAACCAACCCTCTGGACTGGTTTTTTCACCTACCGCGAATTCATCGACTACGAACCCGCAGGCGGCGCGGGCTGTCTTGAGTGCCATGACAACAATGCTTCCGCATACAACGAAACCCCGATCCGTCCGATCGTGAACCTGACCGCAATCAAACTTGCGATGCACACCAATCTGAGCGGTGCGTTCCGCAATGGCAGCATTCTTCAGGGAACTTCGCGAACCTTTAACGCATGGCTCGAAAATCGTACTTACACATCTGAACAGATCAACAACATCACCGAAGACAACGCGATCTGCTGGGCATGTCACTCCACAAACGGCACGCCGCCGTATCCTGGATTCCATCCGGATAGGGCACTGAACCCGTACAAATGCCCGAAGTGCCACGGACCCTATGATGGTCAGCCACCGCACACACAAGGGCTGGTTGCTGCGGTCGATAACCACGGTCCGACCACCAAGGGCGCGGAATCGATCCTCATCCAGACCGATGTCGGCAAGGGCGGCTCATGTGGCGACTGTCATGCACCGAGTGTTCTTCCGGAAAGTATGATCAATCCAGAAAATAATCTCAAGGTGTGGAAATGGGGAACGGGAGCTGATGGGGGTGCCTACAAGAATGATCACTTGCGCGATTACGAAGGCAGAACCACGATGGGCGATGTCTCGCACTACGGGCTGAACAGATCACAGGGGGAAGATCTTGGAATCGACAATCCGTTGTGCGACACCACTGACTGTCTCTTCTGCCACTGCAACTGGACGAACGGACAGATATGGGGCAATGCCACGAACATCAGCGGGAATATGTACGACACAGACGCCACGAACGTCTCTACATGCTATACCTACTGCCACGTCCTACCTGATTGGGTAGGGAGCGTCGACAACAGCACGCTCTCACACTTCCACAACGAATCGATATATGCAGGCGGCGGTCCGAATTGTGTCTTATGTCATGATGTGGATAGCACGTACGGGGTGCAGTCACTCGTCAATTCCACATCGATCAAGCTGGGGATTCACGGAAACATCCTGAACAACACCCTCGTCCCTGAGGGGTACGGGATAGATAACAGGTCAAACCCGTGCTGGGGCTGCCACAACAGCGACGGCATGCAGCCGGAAGGGATGGGGGACAGGAACTTTCTTTGCCAACCGCAGAAGAAGCCGTGGTCATGCGAGGACTGCCACGCACGAAGCGATGAATGGAACGCGGAAACGAGTAACGGCGAGACCTGGATAAGTTCGAGTTATCCGCCGAACCGCCTGCCTCCGATAATATACGCGCATTACCCGAACTCAACAACGCTCAAGACCAATATGAACGGCGAGGGGAGATGTATCGACTGCCACAATAACAGCATCGATCCACATCGCAACGATACTGCAGAAAAGGTCATCGGAAACACGATCTTTGCCAATGTCTCGCACTACGGCACAATGACAGACCTGATCAATCCGACCGAGGACTGCAGCATCTGCCACAACACTACACCAGACACTACACCAGACAATGCAACGAAGTGGGGGGGCGCTCTGCAGAATAACCACGGCAACTTCACTAATGAGACAAATTTGGATGATGGCTGCTACGTCTGCCACACAAATGACAATAAAACCCCAGTTGACTTCCATGCAGCGAATCTGTGGTCGGGACAGGGTGGACTTGAGTGTCTGGACTGCCACGACAATGATGGATTTGCAGAGAGAAAAGTGATCAATGGGAGTGTCTATGAAAGTGCGATCCACGCCAGGATGAACAACGCGACCACCGGTCTATACGGCACAAACCAGTCGTGCTGGGTCTGCCACTTCGAAAATGGCATGAACGCGGATAAGCATAGTATGCGGAAAGATCCCCCATATCTCTGCTACGATTGCCACAACAAAGCTGGAGGTCCATTCAGCAATGTGAGCGATGCACCAGAGGTTCACAACCACTTCAGGAACGGAACCAACATCTCTGCATACTGGAACCGCCCGACAGACTCAGACTCATGCATGGACTGCCACAACCAGTCAGAGATGTTCTATCCGTTCACCGAGAACGATATCTACCGCACGAACTTCTCGATCACATCACACTATGGGGATAACCGGACAGATCTTGTCGTTATGTGCGAGAATAACGCCAACAACACCGAATACTGCTCGTACTGCCATGTCAACGATACGCCGTTCATGCAATTTGAGAACATTATCGTAAACATCACACATGGCGGTGATACACACTGCGATGTTTGTCATGGTACAGGCAGGCTCCACGGTAATAATGCAACGCGTGTAATTACCAGCGGGAACTGTACCGACTGCCACGCACTCTACGGGGCAAATAGAACCAAGTACATGGTTGAGTATGAGATCAATGTTACAGCAATGAATCTGGGGGTACATGCGAACGTGAACAATAACATGACCTCAGTTGCATCCGCAGCACCGATCAATGACCCAAACAATTCAATGTGCTGGGGCTGCCATGTGCCGGGCGGGGCATACCCTGAGACCGGTCACAACGAGACGTTCAACAACTACGCATACCTCTGCTATGAGTGCCACAATGGCACTTATGCATACCAGAACGTGAGCAACGCAACCGCGGTCTATAACCACTTCAAGGGCGGCATCAATATCACAGCAAATACGAATGCCACGACGAACTCGACCTCATGTGGATATGGGTGCCACAACTTAAGCACGATGAAGGTTCCGGGCTTTGATGCAGGCGGGAACGCAATGTACCGTGTGAACATGTCGCAGGCATCGCATTATGCGATAAGCCGCTCTGATATCGCAAACGTAAGTGGCGGTTACTCAGACTGTACATGGTGCCACCGGGACTCGACAAATGAGTTCATCAGCATATTCGATCATACAGGATACCCCAACTACACCGCAAACATCAAACATGCGAAAACGACGTCTGGCTGCATCGTTTCGAAATGCCATAATAGAGGCAGGATACATGATTCAAATCTTACGATCCCAACGCTGAACTGGTCAGAGGATTGCAAAAGCTGCCACACCGGACTGGACGACTCTAAAGTGTATGTGAACGAGACGATGTTCGATGCGAGTGTACACGTGGAGTTAAGCTGCACGATGTGCCATATCAACAATACCAACACGCATATAGATCACCCGATCGAGGATTATACCTGGAAATGGTGCGAGTGCTGCCATTCGTATCAAGCAGATCCGATAAACGAAAGCGATCGCCACAATGTAACAACCACACCAGGAACGAACGTGCTCGATATCAAGGACTGCACCACCTGCCATAATGCAACAGCGTATAATGCTGCTGTTGGTTATTATAATTCTACATATAATTGCAGATACTGCCACGCTTATCCGGATAAAGGTAACAGAACAAGTCAGGAATGGTATTAAAAAGCATGGTCTCAAAAAGAATAATTATCACGGGAATCTTAATTATATTGATCATGGGCATAGCTAATGCTATGCTTTCAGGCAGTCACGATTTATATAAAACTGAGACAACTCCACAGCAATTTTGCAGCAAATGTCACTCTTCATCTGCAGCCAATGTCAGCGATGGAGCACACAGCCAGGTAAATTGCTTATGTCATGGATACAATCCAAACTCAAGTTCGCAATATAATGTTAATCTAACACATGATCTCACTAAGAAGATCTATTGTACAAACTGTCACTCGAAGTATAATGAAATATCCGGAGATATCATGATCTATAGTGGTATAAGTGGATTAAACCAGTCTGCTCATTACATAATAAACAGTACAGACCTTCAGTTATACAACAACAGCAGGGGGTTTTTCAGTGATACTGAATAAATCTATAATTTTGAAATACCTGGATGTGAGATGTTTATTCAATAAAGAAATGCATAGATATGCAACAGTGGATATGAAGTACCAAATGCCTGATAATAATGTTTTGGTGAATTATGGAACGCAGTAAGATATTATTGATAATTGGTTTATTAGCACTTGCAATATTTATTGTGCCCGATGTACTTTCAATGTTCACTGGCGCGCATAGATTTTATGATGAAGTGAACTGCCAGCGCTGCCATTTTGCAGAATTTAATGAGGTAAATGGGTCTGCTACCAGTCAAGTACATATCAGGGCAGCCGGCAACACTAATTATACTACGTATCTTGCAATTGGAGGTATTGATTATGATCCATCGAACGGCATAATTTATTCGGTCGATAATAAGATCTGGACATGGGACGGCAATTCATGGACCAATGATGCAAGATTAGTGTTAGTCAGTCTGGACCATAATGGTGATTCTGAGATAAATGGAAATGAAATCTGTCACCTGTGCCACAATACATCATTGATAGACAATCCTGATGCCCATGCAATGACTATGAGGACATGTGATGATGACTGGTGTCATGGCAACAGGAATTATACTTTAAATGACCCTGAACTGTTCAAAACTTCGCAGACCAGACTCAATGTTGGACTGGTCTTAAATTACTCAGGTAACATTCACAGAGCGTTCTATCTAAGCCAGTGCAACGAGGCAACCAGATACACAGCAGGTAATCCTTTCGATCATACAATGGGAAATATCAAAGGAGATTATTTTTCAAAGGGTTACTGGACATGTGTCGGATGTCATTCAGGGGTTCAGGTCGATATAGAAATAATTCCAGGTGAGTACAATCACACTGGTGGGCCACCACGGAAATACCTGTAAACCGCACTTATTTTACCAGATAATGAAAATGCAATAAGACCCCCGGTTATTGTGCTGAGAATATCCGGGATTCTTAGTGTGGATAAAATAAATTGTGTAAGTGTCATGAAGTCCTTTGGGTAACATGGCGTGCCGTGAATGATCTCGGTTTTAAAATAATAAATTATGATATATCCGAAAAGAAGTGAGACTATTGCAACCCCTGCAAAATAGAGCAGGTTAAAAGGTGAAATATTCATATTATCCTCCTCGTCCTGGTCGCTTAAGACCAGAAGTACGACTCCGCTGATAAAACCGGCGATAATTCCAACAATTGGTGCAAAATAGTTTAGAAGCATAACGACTATTCCGTAGATAATACCGCCCGCGCCAGAACTGGCCACGGTTTTTATTGAAATATTTTTGGGCATCAGGTTTACATCCGCATCGATCGAATTTGAATGAAACTGCTTGATGTTACTGCAGTTACTTGATTCTATAAAGAATTCTCACACTTGTTTATTAAGTTTTTTGATTTGAATCCTACTGGTCATTTTGGAGTATAGTAAAATATCTCAGCTCACTTGAAAAGACTTATTAGGTATTAGTATCTATTTGTCAGTTTATGCGGTCAATTCTTTGTGCCATGATACTCATTGCACTTATAATGGCATCTGGCTGTCTTGGTGAAAAAACAGTCATAAAAGCCAATATTACAATTACCGAGCACAACGCTACACCGGTTATAGATAGTATAGATGTTACAAGTGCAGAAGTTAGTAATGCTGAAGATTATAAGGAGCCATCGGCTCATTTTCCAGGTGTTTATATGAGTACTATATGGGACTCAAAACAGATTGATTACTGGAGATCTGTTGGTTATAAAGGCAGCGGGGAATATGAAATAATATCAGAACTACAAACCATTCCAAATAAAGGGGATAGTGTAGATGTTTACATTAAAGTGCATGATGAGTATGGTGATGAACTAACTGCAAGCAAAATTACAATTTTATGGGATTAATTTTATTTAATTGATGAAAATAGTTAAATATTAAATACATTATAGAATAAGTAACTTAAATAGTATTAATGAGTTGATTATTATGGATAAGAAAAGTATCTTAATTTTGGGATTTGCTATAGTTGCAATAGGGTTATTCATTATACCCAGTACAATGTCGATGTTTATGGGACAGCATAGATTTTACAGTGTGAGAACTGCAGAAAGTCAATATGAGATGTGTGAGAGATGTCACTTTGCCGAGGTTGGTGAATGGAAGGCTAATACTGGTGCGCATGCTGCATATAAAGCACGAATGACTGCAGAAACTGGAGATCCGGGCTGTTTCTGTCATCAGATCAATGCTACTTCATTGGAAGAGTTTGGAATTAGTAGAACTGAAATTGATGCATTTAACTATGAAATTTTCAATGAAACCGGAAAATTAAATATTTCCAAAGAAAGCTGGAATTGGACTAATGATACATCATGGCGATCAACGGCTACGCCGCATGTTGCAATTACAATCGAATGCATATCATGTCACACTAATGCCACCGATCAATTGGAAAATGATAATGAGGCACACAAACCTTTCTTCGCAGAGGCTAGAAATAGTCTAGTTGGATCCAACAATACTGCATGTATGGCATGTCATACAATGATAGGACTCAATATTACGATGGAACGGGTAGAGGGTGGTTTATTCATAAATGCAAACCATACAGAGAATTATAACTGGACAATCTCAGTTACTACAAACAACACCAGAACAAGCCAGTCTCAATATTGGCCTGCAAATGTAACAAACGTAACTGGATAAGTTGACCATTGGTCAACTTATTTTTTCTTTTTTTTGAAAAATGTCACTTGTTGAACTGGTTATTGGGACAATAATCTACAGTGCGTTTTACCTTTATTATAATCATCTCTCGATTATAATTGGATTTCTTTTGTTGATTTTATTTTTCTATATCTTCTATAAGATAAATACTAATAAATTAAATATTATCCCAGGATTAATTAACCCGATCATAAGAAAAAATCCTGGTCATAAACGATCTTTAAAAGAGCAGACGAAGCAATATTACAAATTGTCCAGAAGACCAAATATTCTGCCAGTACTGGTTCCCCTGTTAATCACAGGATTTACAGCATACATCATTCTTAGCAAGATTATGTTTTTTGCAATCATAACATCAGACAGCATGTCACCCGTACTTGAAACAAAGGACCTCGTTTTCATGCAGAACCTGAAAGTCGATCCACAACAGGGAGATATCATTATGTTCGAAACAAAAGAAGCACCAATGCCGGTTATCCACAGGATATATTCAATTTCAGGCGAGGATATCAGGACAAAAGGTGATGCAGGGGAACTGGTGGATGACTGGATAATGAGAAAAGACCAGATACAGGGGGAGGCTTTAATTTTTCAAGGTAAGCCAATTGTAGTTAAGAATATTGGTGAATATTTACTGTTCGATCCAAATTATGTTAAAATTACCAAGTACGGATCTGAGATATACCAAATGAGCAAGATCATAAAAAATATAAAAAGTCTCGGACTTACAATATTCATAATTTGTATATTCCTTTATATATTCATAAACTTCAAATCCACTGGCAAAAGTTACTGAATATCTATTTAATTTACAGGCAAACGAAATTCTGCCATAGAAAAAAAATGAAATAACTAAATAACATAAACCAACCTTATTAATTAATATGCATGACTGAAAAAACAAATATTTCACTTTTGGAAAAATTTAGTATATTGTATTTATTATTCATGGCGATTTATATAATATATTTATATTACTCGTCTGTGATAGATGTACTGTCAGGCAAAGAATTCAAACCACAGGATTTTATTGTGAACCTGACTATTGTAGTACTTGGAGTATGTGCTTTGTGGGGTGGGATCACTCTTGCAAAAAGAACTATTGCCATGGGACAACTGATCGATATAGGTTTTGAAAACGGGGTATATAACAGGCTTGAACCCGTTTTAGAAGAAATCGCAGGCACCCAGGTTGTGATCAATAAGATGGATGAACGGTTAAATAACATGAACATCAATCTGGATCGGCTTAAAAAACGTTCGGTCGAATTGAAGATCCCTGGGACCGAGCCAGCATTCGGGATTGATATTTCCGCACAGATCTCTCGTTTTCTTCGATTGATCATTCTAATTAACATTACACTTGTAGTATTCATATTTCTTTTGAATTTCACACGCAGTTATACCCCCTTTATACTGACAATTATGTTTATTGTCTGGTGGCTTGAAATAACCTATGAATACACTCTCTGGGAAAAATCATCTGCATATTATTGGGTCTTTTTCCCGATACTTACCATTCCTATCACAACAATACTGGGCGATATAATGTATGGAAGCGGGATTTTAATTGGCAGCATGGGCATATTACTTGCATTATATGTAAGTGCATATTATACCTGGAGCAAATATATTATCGAGGGAATTTTACCATTTGATTTGAATAAGCCCATCAGTAGAATTCCCAGTGATAATATAATCTCTTCACATTTCTTTTCATCCAGAATATATTTCATACAACATCATTATAAACTAGGAAAAATTTTAATAACTATTTCGATCATTTTCACATCTTTATTAATAATACAATTATTCAGCGTAAATATATATTACATAAAATTCCTGCCAAAGTTTTCAATCGATCAATTTGTATTCTTAGGTATTTTTTCAATAATATTTTATATATTGGGTGTCAGATTGAAGCACAATACAAAAGAAAATGAAACGGAGACAATATGATAAACATCAACACTGCACGGATATTGTTATTATTTATACTAACGTGTAGTGCAGGTGCTGTTGTGGTTCAGGCACAAAATTATACTGTGATAATGAACTACGGTCAGACTCCGTATCAACTCGGATACTTAAGTCAGGGAAATGTCACAGGCTGGACCTGGTGGGATACTGATGGCGGGATGCAGCAAAAAAACCTCATTCTGGTAAGTATTATGGAGAATGCCACTCCAGTCAGCGGCCTCTCACCACCTGCCTGGACACAAGACAGCTCAGAGAAATACAGTGGAAGTAATAGCTGGAAGGCAGGGGAAGGGATACATAGCTGGCATTATCTCGACGACCATACTACATCCGGGACTCCACTAGAGGATATTGTCCTATCAGGATCCCAGGAAAAACCGGGTTTTTTGGCAAGGACACATAACTGGCTTAACAAATTGATCACAGGTGTTAATTCCGCTGCTGTAGGGCCAATGATCAACCTGACATACTGGACTAAGTATGATATGACAGATAATTACGGTTTTGTCAAAGTTTCAGCAGACAGGGGAGAAAACTGGGACACACTTGAAGAATATTCAGGTAACAGCAATGGATGGGTGGAAAAAACAGTCAACCTGACAAAGTATGATGGACAACAAATACTTATAGCATTCTATTTCAGTGTAAATAACAATAACGATGAAGAATGGCGGATAGATGATATAAAAATGATATCAGATGGCCAAGTAATCTTCAGCGATGGTGCTGAAAATTCCCCACCTGTACTCACAGTGAATGTTACCTATCCGCATTACAATTATTCGAGTGGTGATTTCTCAAGTGAAAAGACAACAATAGGACTTGTGGAGGACTATGCTCATCAGATATATTACGGAGTGTTCAATTACCCGGATGATGCTTATACTGGTGAATACCAGGTCGATTTCAGCACTACAATAAATTCCAAGGATCTTCAGGCATCAACCAGTTTCAGTACCACATTATGGGGCTGCCAGGCAAGAGGCTGCCATGATTCATGGAGTCCGGTAAGTGATTCTTTCAAGCGTAACCCGACAGTTATTATACATCCTGATAAAATTACATCACAACTAGGTGGAAACTGCCTGAGCGTGTGTCACAGTACCTATTCATCGCAGTTCCTGCGGGCAACTCCCCTTCACCTGCATGACCTTAAATACGGTCATGAGGGTGGATTTATTTATGGTTCAAGTGGATGGACTACTATTTACAATAACACAAATGCAAACGTGCAGATGTATTATAAAACATCTGTTAAGCGACCCATTTCACAGACCACATTCAATGTTGCCTCCCATGTAACAGTGGCAGAATGCACTGACTGTCATACTAATTTTATACATGATGGAAGTGGAAGTGATACCTATGATATCGCCACTCCCGATTCATTAAACGGAATAACATACCAAAATCCAACAGGTGTGCATAACACAGTATCATGTGAAGCATGTCATGGAATCTACAGTAAGATTGCAGGGGAGGGGTTATATTACCCACAATTTGATACTACCACAAAACAACTGACCGATTCAATCGGGGACTATGGACCTGAGTTCATGTCATACGAAGCAGTGACAAAAACATATATCATTAATATGGATAACTCCGGAACAATTGATGTGACTGTAACCGGTGATGATAATGAATATAAAATATTTCTCTCACTTATCGGACCGATAGACAATACCAACGGTCTTCAGGATTTAAACACTGCTGACCCGTGGGATGGCACCTATTGTGTACCCAGCGTCAATGGAACTGCCACATTCGCATCCGGATCAAAAATATATTATCCCTCGGGTGACAAAATTCGCGGTGTTACTTTTGATTCATCTCCAAAAAGCGGTATATGGATCGCCAGGATATTCCCGCGGTCCCCTGGTACTTTTAATTATACAATAACTTCAAGTCATCCGATCCAGCAAAAACCTGTTATTCATATACCATGGAACTGCAGCGAATGCCACAATCCTGATGCAAGCGGAAGTTTAGCAGGAGCTAATACCCTCAAACCCATGCCTTTGTGGGATAACCAGGGATTATCATATACCCATACTGATTATAATGACGATGGCAAGGATGACGTTACTTGCAGGTTATGTCATAATTCATTCCATGATATTTCAATTAAGAACTGCACTGACTGCCATATACAGCGGCCTGGCGGTCATAATAACATAGCAGATTATTATGACATGGGATATACTGGTTGTATGTTCTGCCACAAGGACCCACATTTTGAACCCGAGGCAGCAGCTGGCGGGGACTGCACTGACTGCCATCTGCAGGGTGGTACAAATGCAACATCGGATCTGCTAATAAGTAAGGATGGTTTTTTCAATAGTTCACACAACAATATTACAGGAGATTTCAACGCCAGTAATTATTCTGATATATCCAGGGTCTGCTGGGGATGTCATGTAAATTATACTGAACAGCTTATAGATCCATTCCATACCAGACCTGCATCAGAATTACCTGATTGTGAGGACTGCCACTTTAATGAAACACCGTTAAATGGTGAACACCTGAGAAAGATACCGCCCATACAGATCCCTGAACACCAGCCTATGGGTGTGGATGTTCAAACAAACATATCTACCAACTGTACTTTCTGTCATAACAATTCACTATCTATTTCGATACCGACTACAAATGTCAAATACGCTGAAGCCAAGAACTATGTTTCTCACTATGTAGATACTGCCAATTTAATGACAGCAACCAATAATACCACTGAATGTTGGTGGTGTCATGTTGATAATTCAGATAATGTTTCATGGGGTATGCCTACAGATCCATTCACTTCTACCCACTACGATCATACTCCATTAAACCTTATTAATAGCAACGACTGTTATCTATGCCATATTTCAAACAGGGTAACGGATAATGGCATTCCTGCGGCAGGGTTTACATTCCACAATGACAGCATACTCCCCGGTGCCGGAAAAGATTGCGTGAGCTGTCATGATATAGGTGGAATGGTAAGTGAACTGTACCAGATCGATATACAGGCCATGAACAGGTCAGGTGCAATTCATTATGATCTCAACAAAGGTGCAGCCGACACATTGGATCCGAGTAACGTACGCTGCTGGGCCTGTCATGGCGACGGGAACGGATCAGAGGCTGCCCAACCTACAGGCCACCCTGAGAACTACAGCACTCCCAAGAACTGCGGTAACAGGGAATGCCACAATTTCAACCAATCTATCTTTTATGAACCCATGGTCTATGAGCACATCAGACATCTGGATGATATCGACGAGCATGTTTACACAACAGTAGATTGTTCGGTATGCCATAAAAACAGCATCTTGAGCCACGGGGATCATTTTGTTCCTAATGATACCTCAATGGTATCACATTACGGATCGACCTGGAACCTGGTAAATACATCAGACTGTATCTACTGTCATCTCGATGAAGACAATGCAGAGGAATGGGGCAATGCACCTGATCCAAGAAACCATACGGATTATACCTTTGTTGAAAAAACCCTCATTGCCGGTAGGCCGTGGAAACTTATGGATGATTATTCCATCACGTTATTAGAAACCACAAGTAATGCTGCCATGTTCATCTTTGAAAAGGATGGTGAACTGCTTGAACGTGATATCCTGTCCCTGGGTGATAAGCTTAATTTCGAGATCAGCGGGATAGAAGATGACAACACCAGTATCGTAAATTTCACAATAACCAAAATATTCAAAGGAATAAATCCATATGCATATGTTGTTGAGTTGTCAGGTGATGTGCTTGCATCACGCATCCACAGAGAAACAAATAACATAGCGTGCTATGCCTGTCATGACCGTGAATATCGTACAAATGAACCGGACGGCAGGGATTACTATATCCTGGATAAAGATGATGAAAATGTCACTCTGGGACGTATATATGTTAATTTCGAAAAGAGTGATAAAAAAGTGCTCAGGATGGGAGAATACTGGGATCTTGGAGAAGGTTATAATCTTTATGTTGCAGATGTAAACCTGCAAAGCACTGCTACACGGCTGCAACTGTATAAAAATGAAACGCTGGTAGAAGATACAATAATAAAAGAGGGAAGTAATTTCATATATGAAGAACGGGTTTTCGACCGGGATATTAATGTATTCAGCGCAAAACTGGATTGTGTTTTTGTTGGTACAACAACCCAGGCTATTATATTGAAGGATGTGTTGCTCATTGCAGGTGAGCAGAAAGTCCTTGACGGCGACTTATGGATACTACAGACTAAGAAATTGTTAAGGGGCCTGCCACTGGATAGCACTATAACAGTTGGAGAAGAACCAGGGACATTCCATGTGTATACTCTTTCACCTGGCGAATACAGCTCGGACTGTATCAGCTGCCATGCAGGAAATGGAGTAGCCCCCATTAAAATCGATGTGGATACTTTCAAAAAGGGTGTACATGCTTATTTGAATCAAAACGCAACCTGTAACACTTTTATTACTGACGAGGCAAATAAAGCATGCTGGGCATGTCACGGCAATGGCAGCGAGCCTGATGAGCATCCTACGCCCTACCTTGGTGAGCGCCCGCCAAAAACCTGTATTAGCTGTCATGGGTACTCGCAATTTGATGCAACGCAGGTATATACACACTATCAGGATGCTGAAATCTCAACAGATTCAACATGCTGGGACTGTCACTTTAATGCTGTCATTAATAGCACCTCTAAAAATGTAAAGGCTGCAACATCCCATGATTCAACACGGGAAGACCTTTTAGATACATCCAGTTGCGATGTATGCCATAACAATAAAACAAATGCACCCATATGGGGAGATGCTCCACAGGTTACAAAACACAATGCAGATAATGATTGCACTCTATGCCATGCAGGTGAGGGAGTTGCGACATTCCATGACAAAGGAATAACCATAACCAGAAATTGTGAAGATTGCCACGTTGACAAACAGCGGGCAGATGAATTCAACCTGAGTCCAATTATTTCACACTATCCAGGTGCACCTGATGATAGTGTAAACACTCTGAAACGCAATGAGTACACATGTCGTGTGTGTCATAACGCCACTAATGAAACATTACACACAAACCTTGAAATAAGAGAATACCGAAACGAGACCATGGGCTATTGCTTCCCGTGTCACAGCGTTGAAGGAGAATTCCCCCATAAATCAGAAGCGCTGATAGAGGTACTGCGTCACGGATCCGGTATAAAATCAATTTCTGGCTGTGATGCATGTCACTCTCCTGAAGGTATTAGTAAATTCCATACCCCTACCTTGTTGGGTAAGGGCACTTTTAGAGGCGCGGTCCGACATGATGTTGAGTGCCTGGATTGTCATCCTGAACACGAAGGAAAGGAATATCAGCCGTTTGAAGGCATACTGTGCGTCGACTGTCACTCTGAATACGGTTCTGTCCATTATGCGGGTGCAGAAGTAAAAATGACGAATCAAACCACTACATGTGTCCTCTGTCACAATGAGGAGGCTGATATTTATCATAACCTGACGTACTTTGTGGGCGAAGTTACGGATGAAGTCCTTGAGCCCTGTCGTGTTTGTCATAAAGACATCGAATCCCTCATGGAACATGTCAGGTCATTGAAGATCATAGGGGGAACCATGGCAACCATTTCGCATACAGTATCAGAAGCTACAATAACGTGTGACTCGTGTCACAATGTCACAGGAGAGAACAGATTCCACTTTGATTCTTATCCTATGGGTACTGTACAGGACCCTGGCTGGCCTAACTGGACCGCAGGGAATGTTACAAAATGCAAGGACTGTCATACATATCACGGCGGAGCTACACCTTTCAATGCCACTAATATGGGTACCCAGGGTCTCTCACCATCGGGTACAGCTCATGGTTTGGCTCCTAACTGCACACTTTGTCACGGCGGGGCTGACCCTATAAGTTTCCATACTCTCGCAACCACCCAGTTTATACCTCGTCTGGCAGTCATATTGAATCCTGGAGAAGTATTCCAGGGAGAAACGAGCCTCTTGCAGGCATCAGTAGTGCTTCCAACGCTTACAAAAGTAACGGGTGCTGAATATTTCATTAATGATATGGGTAGGGAAGGATACGGGACGCCTCTGGAATTTGTGGTCGGCGAGTCAACCGATTCATCTGTCTTGCTTGGGGCAGTGATAGAAACATCAGACCTATCCGCAGGAAAGCATACTATTTTTGTACATGTGAAAGACTCTTCCGGAAAATGGAGTAATATAGATATCGGTGTGCTCACAGTGAAAAAGCCTGTAGGACTTGCAATTATTGAGATATTATTAAGAGATATTGTACCTGCATTAATTTTTATTGCATTGTTATTTTTAATCTGGAGACGCTTTAGATGAATATTGGGAACATACTCTTATATATCAGTTTGTTATCTTCATGCTTAGCTGCTGTTTATATGTTTACCGGTAGAATAAAAACAAGCATCCAGCTATTAAGAACCGCAGCTTTTTCAGCAACATTTGCTGTACTGTTTCTGGCATTTGCCTTTATATTTCTGGATTTCAGTCTGTTCTATGTCTGGCAGCATAGCAGTGCTGAACTTCCGGTTTTTTATCGGCTGGCTGCTATACTGGTAGGGCAGGAGGGGACGTATTTGATATGGGCATGGCTTTCCCTCATAGTAGTACTGCTGTATACAGAACTGCATGGGATACACGACCGGACAGCTATGATCACTAATGTATATGCTTTAATAGTCTGTGCTTTTTTGCTTGTCATGACAATTACAATGACACCTTTTAGATCAATATTCGCAGTGGGTGGAGCTTCAATGCCTACTTTGGGAAACAGCATCAGCCCGGAACTTATTGATATTTTAATGCCGCTGCATATTTTTACGACTTTTATTGCATATGCGTTTACAATCATTCCTGCTGCCATGTCACTGGCTTATCTCACAAAAAGGAAGAATATGCCGGATAGTAAAAATTATCTCCGTATAGCATGGTTATTTTTGAGCATTTGTATAATCGCAGGCGGTATATGGGCTAATCGTCTTTTAGGCTGGAACGGTTTCTGGCAGTGGGACCCGATACAAGCGCTTTCAATGTGCACATGGCTTTTGTTGACTGCTGCCCTGCATGCTGTTGTTCGGTTGAATGTGGGAGAATATAAGAGATTGTTCCCACTGTTATGTATCGGGACATTTCTTGGATCTTTATATATGACTTTATTAGCAAGAAGCGATGTTTTTGGTTCCATCCATAGCTTTCCCGGAACACCCACATGGTGGATGATTGTTATTTTCATAGCGATTGTGATTGTTTTTTCATTAATTCTGGCTTTAAGGCGTGATAAGACTGAATACACTACATCAAGCAGTATTCATATTTTTAAACCGTCAAATACTTTTTATTTTACCATATTGATATTGATCATGATGGCGTTTATTGCCTTCTGGGGACCGACAGTGTATTTAATTCTCGGTTATATGGGCCGGGCGATAATTATTCCAATGGAATTTTATAATATATTGTTTTATCCCCTCGTTGTAGTCCTGTCTTATCTTACCGGTATCTGCATGCTATATGGAAGAGTGAAGAGCCGCACACTGGCATATGTTGGCATTATTTATTTCACCATATCCATTATATTCGCTGTAGCATTACCGTACGGTACCCATTCTGTAGCAGCATCCTATACTGGTTCATCTTTTGAAAAAATATTGGGCTCAATTTCTGTTACTTCTTATATACCTGCTTTTTTCTTTGTTACAGGTAGTGTTATATTTAAGATGGTCAGAGATTTAAAGGTAAATAATAAAACAGCATTTATTCATCTAAATGGAATCAATTTTATTCATGTGGGATTTGTTTTCATTGTTCTTGGTGCCATTCTAAGCACTTCCTTTGCAACTTCACACCATTTTAGTTATAGTTTATCCGAGAAAGGTGATTATAAAGAAGATGGGGGTATAGTTTTGCGGTTTTTGGATTATAAAGTTGAGAAGATAGGTTCGGACTGGTATCAAACCGTAGATGTTGAAATACTTGATGATAAAGAGTATAAAGTAACTCCTGTTTTTTTGAAAAGCAGACAGTTTGGATATATTACCCGCCCGGCGGTAAGACGCGGTTTGCTTTCAGATACCCGGGTTGAATTCCAGGGAGCACTGCCACACCAGATTGAGCTTGAAACAATCGAAATAAATGTTAAAAAGCAGCCCTTTGCAAGTTTGATGTGGATTGGATGTGTGCTGTTGATTGCGGGCGTGTTACTAACACTTTCATCTGATGTTATTCGCAGAAAAGGATGGATATTGTCATACCTGAAATTTGTCATGAGTAAGCCTGTATCTGATATTGTACCTTTTAAAACAAAAGAATGTAAGATATTAACTTTATCTATTCCAGTAGCTGTTATCATAGGAACTGTCATAGCCATCTTTGTGTATGAAATGCTGGGTTATTTGTATGCTTTTTATGTGATTCTGGGCGGGGCTGTTATCTTATCTGTAATTACTTATCTATTAAAATTCAGAAAACCTTGAAAAAATATCTAACTCAACTTTTTGCCCAACAACATTATATCTGATTGCAATCCATGTTTAATTCTAAAGCAGTGTCGTTTGGAGTACAGTCTGCCTGATAAGGAGGAATATCCATGACATCTAAAATGGAGTACCTAAAAAAGCGATACAAAGAAATGTCACCAGCCCAGCTTGAACTTATTATTGTACAATTGGAAAGGGAACTGAAACATAATCCTGATTCTGTTAAGGATGAACTATGTATTGCAGTGGATGCTCTGGAAGATATAAAGAAAAAAGCCCATGGAAAGAGGAGGCATAGGCCGTGTCTTCCAAGCAATTTTGAACACCAGTTAGATGTGGGTGAAGAATTCTAAGGCAGGGATATGATGGAAGATCGTATACTGGCACACCTGGAAATTATCGAATCGGTCTATGGTGTTGAAATACTGAACAAGTCCAGGGTTGTGCAGTGGACAGAGGAGATAACCGATGATGATAAACAGGCCCTGACTATTGCAACAGCCTTGAATACATGGATCATGATGAACAGTACCGGTCCGACTCTGGAAATACCAATCACTGTGCTTGAACAGATACAGGCGAATCTGATATCGAAAAGCAGATAGGACCATGCCATGTTCAAATGTAACAGAGCACGCTTTTGGTCATGATAATAGCGTGAAAGAAGAGATGCTTCAGCCAATCCATAAATAAATATAAAAATGCAGATGGGAAAAACCCATCCAGCCAGCCTATAAAAATATTCAGAATTTATGTATCCTCTCACTCAGGAGGCCAGTTCTTTTCCATCCAGCCCGGTATCCTGCCGCTGTCAGGCGGTCCGATCTTCACCTTAAGTCCGCTGGCATCCTCCATGTCACCCTGAAGCCTGGCAGCCAGCCCTGGAAGAATGACCGTATTGTGAGCGGTCATTTCACTAAAATCGAAACCAAGCCTCTTGAACTCATCAGATACCTTCTGCCCGGTCATCTGCCCGCCTGCCACCGCAGCCTCCACACCAAGGCCGTCGGTATCGGTAGCCAGCAGGTAACAGTCAATACCGCTACTGGCCAGATCACTCTCTACAGTATAATAGGTCAATGCGAAATTGGTAGTCACGAAAACAGGAGAATCCTTACCAGGCGAACCCACCTCGTACACCTTTGGGTCCACCTTTACAGGCGTCCTCGGGTCAGTGTAGATAGTATCCCTGATATGCAGCTCAGGCAGCAGTGCATAAGGCTCGATGCTGTGTACTATCATGATATCACCGTAACGCACCGAGAATACCGATGCAAGCACAGTCTCCCAGTAACTGGCAGAAACAGGGTCGTCATTGGCAAGGTATGCCGTCATAGGTACTGCCAGCAACGGGAATGCAATCTCATGCTGTCCTTCCTTGATTCCGGCACGCCTTATCATAAGGAAATTCTCAAATGATTCCCGTAATGACTTACCCTGTGGATTTGTGCCCGGATCAAGTATCAGGTCATCACGTCCCATCTCCAAAAATGTGGCAGCAAGGCTCTTCAAGGTATCCAGGTCGTCAGGGGAGAACAGTACCAGCGGTACATCGTACTCCATAACCATGTCAGCCACATCCTGCCAGTTATCCTTTGTGGCAGCATACAGCAGAGGCTTCCTGTCAGCTACTACTTCCAGGCCGGCCTTAAGGACCTTTGGGTCCAGGCTGCACAGGATAAGCGGCAGTTCAGTGTTCTCTGCCACACTGGTGACAGCCTGTTTGAACTTGTCAGGGTCACCGGAAGTACTGCGAATAGCAACCATGTCAAGTTTCAGGAACCTGCCAACATAGAATTTTTTATACTCATTAATGAACTTGATCCGTTCTACCAGTTCATCCTCGCTCATAGTATCCCAGACATCCACAGCAAGTGCAGGCTGGTTAAAGAATGTAAGCTGGTGACGGTACAGTATATCATCGCCGCCCACAGACACAGTGTGTTCGCCGGTACCGATAATCACTTCCCTTATCTCAGGTGCCAGCAGTTCTGCCAGCTTCAGGTACTTTTTCTTGAACTTGTCCTCAAGCAGGGGCGGGCAGTCTTCCAGTTTCAATGAACGGTCGATCATGTGGGATGCAAAAGCCATGCAAGTGGCTTCACCACAATCACCGCAATTGGTCTGGGGCAGGAACTTATAAACTTCAAGTGGGCTGTTGACTTTCATTTTCACACCTCCGCCGTGACCCAGTCGGATATATCCACTGCATCCCTCTCAAGTGAACCGTGCAGGCTCTGGGTAATCTCCTTTAGCACAGCTACCGAACCGGGATGCATCATCATGAACAAATCGTTGCCTGCCAGTGAAAGGGTCAGGCCGGTCACTATCTCCCATATCGGACCCCTATATTCCCTGGGCCCCCAGTCGCTGTCTTCCTTAAGCGGGGAACCTACCATCCAGGCTTCCCTGGCACCCCATGCATTGGTAGTACCGCTGCTCATGGGAAATGACAGTTCCTCATCCCCGATAAGACCTGCCAAGCGTATTCGCTCCATATTGGTATAAGCATAATCCAGGCCGTATCCTAGTGCAGCGGTTGTGGGGTCCATGACAATATCCTCACGCTTTACATTGCACTGTTTCATCAGTTTGCGGTTCAACTCTTTCTGGGCATTTATCTCAAGCTGGGTCCATGAGAGCACAACATGGCCGTAATCATTGGCAGCCTTTGCAATACGTTCATAATCAAGGTTCAGGCTTGCACTGGCCAGCAGCACACGCTCGCCCTCAGCCACTTCTGCGGCCTTCTCCAGCACCTCGGGATCCTTTTCAGGGTTGCCGCTACCACCGATAACGATCGGTACATCCACAGCCTGCAACACATCAGCCACGGTCTCGGCAGCTTCCCTGGGAGATGTATCCTTAATACCGGGGTCTGTACTTATCAGGTGGATGGTCACCATGTCGGCACCATAATCATTAACCGCTTTTTTGGCCCATTCTGCCGGGCTATCAATTACATCCTCATAATTGACCCTCACAGCCTTTGCCATCCCGATAGGCATATCAAACACATCCATAGTGATGTGGTTGCGGTGCGGCATGGGACTATCAAAGTAATAGGGCAGTGCGTTCTCACCACCAAGGGTGATCGTACTCGTCCTGGTACCACCGTCGGAGGATGTGGCACCCAGTGTTACTTCCTGTATGGGATTTTTCCACTCTTCGACTTTATTAACTTCGAATTTAGATGGCAGCAATTGCCCGGGTCTTATCACACCTGGAATCGCTGCCTGGGCCATTGACCCGAACAACTGGTCCACAGGGTAACCTAATAATCGTGATATGTTTATCAAGTGCCGGGCTATCTGGGCCGTTTCGTGTCCCAGCATATATGCCAGTTGCGGATCAAGCCCGCCACCGGTATCCATCTCCAGTTCAATGTCACCTTCAATGGTTACACCTTCCAGGGATTCCACGTCCATATCATTGAACAGGCTGCCCAGTTCAGATAACTTGATCTTTTTTGCCATTGTGATTCCACCTTATTTCATCGCATGAATTGTGATATATTTGTCAAGTGCCTGGCAATCTGGGACGCTTCATGTCCCAGCATATATGCCAGTTGCGGATCAAGCCCGCCACCGGTATCCATCTCCAGTTCAATTTCACCTTCAATGGTTACACCTTCCAGGGATTCCACATCCATATCATTGAACAGGCTGCCCAGTTCAGATAACTTGATCTTTTTTGCCATTATGATTCCACCTTATTTCATCACATGTTTTCAAATAATTGTAAATCTGTTCTCTTAAATCCCCAATTTCATAATAATGTTTTCCATTTCAATCACCGCTGGTGATGTCCCGGAAAGTTCACTCAGTGCCTTTCCATCAAGGTCGAACCTGGCAATGTCCTCATCAAATGGTACCATGCCTGCAACTTCCAGCCCTAATTCCTGTGCATATTTATTAAGCCGCTCACGGTTTTCCGGTGTCACCTTATTGAATATCACAAACATATGCCGTACCTTCAGGTCCAGTTCCTTTTCAATGTCCCGTATCCGCTCAGCAGTCCTAAGCCCCCGCCTGGAACCGTCTGTTACAACAACAAGTTCGTCAACATCCCGGATAATACCACGGCTCAGATGTTCCAGGCCAGCTGCTGTATCAATGATCACCAGGTCATAGTTCTTGATGATCCTATCCATTATGTTGCGCAGCAAGTTGTTTGTAAAGCAATAACATCCACTGCCTTCGGGCCTGCCCATCACCAGCAGGTCATACCCATGCTGCTCAGAAAGTATACTGTATATCCTGGACTCCAGCAGCAGTTCCTTATCAGTATCCGGGGGCAGATTATCCCGTTCCTCCAGCAGGAACTCCCGCTGGTCGGCCAGGGTTTGCCCAACCACATCCCCCAGTGCCTCCGGGAGATTGGAGTCAGGGTCAGCGTCAATGGCCAGAATTGTTGCATCCCTGTCCACCAGCCAACGGATGAGAATAGCTGCTACAGCAGTCTTGCCCGTACCTCCCTTCCCAGTAATTGCTACAACTTTCAAGGCGCTGCCTCTGGGAAGTTATTTCTTGCTGCTAAGTATGATCTTGTCGATTGAGACCTTGGCATTCTTCAGGGTAATTTTAATACCACCGCTACCACCACCGGTCATAGGCGGGATGTTTAGCTGCATGGCAGGGTCAGGCATGCCAAATACCGGCATAGCTGTTGAAGTTCCAGTTGATTCTTCATCTTCATCCACTTCTTCATCCTCATCAGCAACCCAGTTCTTTACCACAGGATGATCTTTCTCATTAAGGAATTCCTTCAAGGTATCCAGGTCCTGTGCATCCTCTTCCGTAGCTACTTTGTCCACGATCTCAGCAGGGATATCAGCCAGTACCTTGTCCTTGAGAACTTTTGGCATCCAGACCACTCTGTTCCATCCGCCATCCGCCTGGATGAACTTGGGTGAGCGGAAATAGTTGACCCCAACACCCAAAAAGCCAATAACCTGCTTACCGCCTCCGGTCTGGCCAGCCATCGTACTGAATGCAAGCCCGTTAGGGGCCATACCAGTGTAATCCCGGTCGACCCAGCCAATACCGTCAACTTCCGGCATATAGAATCCTACAACCTCGAAACATCCGCACGAAGTATGTGGAAACTCAAAGAAACTATGAATCTTGATCCTGTTGTATTCGCCACCAGACAGTTTCTGGGCGACCTCGTTGACACCTGAGTACTCACCGCCAATTTCGTCCAGCAGCTCGCCTTTCTCAATTGGGAACTGTGGACCCTCGGGGTCCACCTTTGCTGCTGCCCTGCCGTCAAACCAGTTGATCGCACCACACAGTGCGATCCTGTCCGGAGTTATCACACATACACTTGTCGGTGCGAAACTCTGACACAGGCTGCAGCCGTAGAAAGTATCCACATCTTCATCATGGAGGTTGCGTGTCCTCTCGTCCCTGGCAGCATATCTTTCCATTGCCTTTGCCAGTTCCTCTTCTACTTTCTCCATATCAGTGATATATGTGGCCTCGATCTTCTCAATAAATGGCAGTTCATTTGTGAACAGCATCATGGTGGCCTTTGCAATATCTTCAAAGGAATTGAGACCTTTCGCAATGGAATCCTTGTTGATCCTGAGCCATACATCATACCGCTGGTTCAAGTGCATTACACCCTGGATGTAATTCTGGAAATCATGATTGCGCCTTTCAACAATAGCTTCCAGGTCAGGTTCAACCAGTTCTCCTGCAATGCGGTATATCATAGCCAGTGGATAACGCCCTCCCTCTTCCATATCAGAGATGTCGGGACCGATAAGCGTGAATTTACCATCCTTGATCTCATCTGTTTCCACTGCATTTACCAGTTCGAACCCTTTGGATTTCGGACCAGCCAGTTCAACATACATATCATCTTTACGGACCCTTTCCCCTTCGAACATAGGGGATATTTCAAACGGGAATTCATCTGCCATTATAAAATCCTCACACTTCTTTTTTTAATATTGATTTTTCTTGCCGGTAATAATTTATAATTGTGCTACAACCACATCCAGTGCCCGGATAAAATCATCCGGTTTAAGGTTGCCGAATGATTGCCCGGCATTTGGATGATAGTGCCTGTCAATAGAGATTACCTTAATTTTTGTGAAATTCTTTAACGTGGACATCAACTGGCTGGCATAGTAGTACGTATGCCCGAGGAATATGGTGGTATCATACCCACCCTTGCCGTCAAATCCCTTCCAGTCAGGGTCTTTCAGGTATGAGACCAGTGCGTGCAGGTTGACGTAGGTGGCATCAATGCCTTCCTCTTTCAACCGCTTCAAGCTACTTCCCGTGGCAGCCACAGGTATGCCTTTTTCAGACATGCTCCTGACAATTTCAATGACACCATCATCACCAGCCGCAGTCCCCACGATGAGCAGCGGACGCTTCGCCTTTGAAATAAACTTACCTGCCACCTCTGCTTTAACGGCTTTTGCCATCTTTGGTCCGGGAATATTAGCCTTGTCAAAGGGTACTGCATTCCTGGTGGTATCCAATTCCTTAGCTGCCATTATTCGACCGCCCCCTTGCACAGCCTGGGTACATTTGTGGGCTGGAAGGATATATCGACCTTCCTGGCCGGACCTTCAAGTATCTTTTTCCTGTCCCAGTCGATCTTCCATCCATGTTCTTCTTCCAGTATCTTGAGCAGCTCCTCCCTCTTTGCCAGGGGCAGGTCAGCTTCGCTTCTAACGTAAATGTGCCAGTCATCAGGCAGCACGCCCAGGTACTTTTCGCTCAGTTCGATGTAATGGGTCAGCTTGATCATCCGTCCCAGGTTATTGTCACCGGGCCTGAAGCAGAGTTTAGCCAGCAGGGGCATGAGCTCTGCTTTATTTTCTGCTGATATCAACAAATGTTCGGGTGCAGGTTCGACATTATGCACTGAACCGTCCCTGGCATCCAGTAAGTTCCACTTATCCTTATCATAAGCCTTGCCCGGGTATGCCCGCCTGTATT
>Ga0255419_10035_pt1 | contig 27322 bp, 22 predicted proteins | sample ANMaggSeSYBR02J3_FD_182658 | JGI IMG/M metagenome (GOLD analysis project Ga0255419, IMG submission 182658) | Sediment cell enrichment communities from methane seep in Santa Monica Basin, California, United Staets - ANME aggregate JGI... | ecosystem: Environmental > Aquatic > Marine > Cold seeps >...
TTTGGTGAAAAAATCGGATTTTTTCTGAAAAATCCTGGAATTCATGAAAAGGTGCACGGATATGGGGTGGATTTAAAGGGTTATCCGACAATCTCGAAACATCGTTGTTCTGTTTGCAAAAAATTAATTACTCCTCGTAATCATTGTGGGCACGAGATTGGAGAAATATATAATGGAGAAATGTGCCATAAAATAGCAGAAACCATTGAAGTCTTGGAAGTATCAATTGTTGAAAATCCCGCTCAAAAATATTCTGTAATATTTCCAATAGGCAAAGATAATTATAATTACGGAGCTATAAAATATATAGTAAAAAAAATATCATCTCCATGGGATATATGGTATTGTGAAAAATCAAATAAACTTGTACCGAAATATAAAAAAGTTAGTCGTAACGAATTATGCCCTTGTGGTTCTGGTATGAAATATAAAAAATGTTGCTTAAGAAAAAAACGAGAAATAGATCATTATGAATTTACATTTTAATTAATTTGGATTAATTTTTAACTAATCTAATAATACTATAACGTGCCCCACATTTCAAAGCCACAATCATTTTTCAGGTTCAAAATCCATTTATGGTGCATACTATCAATCTCGCAGTCAACGACCCCGTACGCCCCTTCGCTTTGTTCGGGGCATCAGGGAGGATGCTTAGATTTTTCTCAGATTTTTTAAATTACTTTGGTCTTGCGAAATAATTATATTTTGGATAAGGCGAAGTTTTAATAAAATTAACTTGTCAGTCATTGGGAGTTTAGAAAATAATTAAATCTGATGATATTACTTTTCATTCATAATACGAATTCCAGATGATTGGATTTATAAATAAAGATATGCATTTCAAATATATATTAAAAGGGTGCCTGAGTATGAAAATATTTGTAAGCAGTACCGTCAAAGATTTAGGGGATTTGAGAGACGAACTTTATCGCCGTCTTAAAGAATTAGGGCATACTCCTTGGTTAAGTGAAATGAGTGACTTTCCTATAAATCTCCATCCAGATTCGATGACTAATTGCATCAGGGTGGCAGAAGAGTGTGATCTTTTTGTAGTTCTCTTGGATAAACGTGCTGGTTTATCTTATACCAAAGGAGGTTTCCCCTATCCAGATTTATCTGGTTTAAAGATTTCTGAGGCAGAATATAGGTGTGTAAGAAAAAAAGGTAAACCAGTTTGTATTTTTATACGTAAAAGAGCGGAGTATGAATCAGCTATTTACAGACAGATCAAAGATGATGAAAAGCAAAAAAATTCAATAAAATGGTATAGTGAAACCGCAGTTTATGAATTCTATGACCGTCTGATGCATGAAGAGCCCCATATTCCGTGGCGATATACTTTTGATTCCATCACTGAGATAATGGAACCATTGAATGCAATAATTGGAGAAGTTCAATATCCTCCCCAGAATGGCAAATATGTCAAGTTCACCTGCACAAGTCGTGAAGCTGAATATGCTAAAGAAGTTTATATAGCAAGTGAATTCAATAATTGGCTTAGGCCAAAGGGCAGTTTAATACGACCTTCCCCAAAGGATCAGGAAAGGTATAGGTTGCAGAGGCAAATAAGGGAAGGAAAAAAAATCTGGGAAAAGGATATTTTGGTATCACCGGGGCATTATGATTTTAAATTTGTTGTTGGAAGAAGGCATTGGATACATTGGGACGAAGAATCCGGTTATACACGGGGAAACGATGCTCCAGGCGGTCCTAATTTTCGAATAGAAGTCTCAGGAACAGAACTACAATAGACAGAGATATTTGATGGATATCTTCCAAATATTTGGCGTCAAATTGTATAATATCCCCCAATGGAAATCCTGAACAATAGATATCACAGAGTTATACCGTGCCCGTATTCAGTTTCGGAGTTGTTATGTTGGATTTTTAGCCATTCTTATGGATGCACAAATTCCCCACCGTCTGCAGTCACATACACCGGACTTAAGTGCCGAGGCCTGTAAATAATACTGTGCATAACGATTTCTTATCTTGTCCGTCACCCAAATTATACGGTAGCTATTCAACCCACTGCTTAAGCTACACCCACAGCCCACTGCATTACCAAACACCCATCAGCCCAAACCCCTCCTCATCTCCCCTTCACCCTGCGCCTCACCAGCGAATCCCTTGCCGCGATCTCCTCAAGCACAGCCTCAAACCCCTCATCCGGGGCCAGCAGCCTGTCAAGATACACCCCGGTAATGCCAACCCTCGCCCGCCTGTTCAGCACCCTGATCCTCTCTTCAACAATATCTTGTCCCACCCCCACCTTCCTGGCTACCGAACCGGGAGGCAGGTCAGACAGCGGCGTTTCAACATGCCCCTCCGGTACCGGTTCAATCAGCATCAGCCGTTTATCCACACCAGGAACACGGTTATGGATAACATCCTCTAGCCCATCCGGCCCCAGTTGTCCTCCGAATGCATAGAAATCCAGTTCCCTGGTATTGGGCTCAACCAGCGGGAACGTGACCATAGTATTCCCTGGCAGGTAGACATGGGCCTTGGCAAGCCCACCCGGCGTGGCCTGTACCAGCTTCCTGCCAGTGATGCCATGTTCATCCAGCGCCAGTTCCACCATGAATGACCTGGCCACCCCCGGAATAATTATATCGATATCACTGCTTTGTGATACATCACCCCTGGCAAGACTGCCGTATACAAGGCTTTCAAATCCCGCATTCCGCAGGGAATACATTACACTGGCCGCCATTTGCCTGAGATCTTCCAGCAGTTCCCACTGCCCTTCCTCATAAGTGACAGTTCTTTGATGTCCCATGGTTGCGGTCTTGCGGCGCATTCAATATCCAGGATTGCCTTCAATCCTTATAAAACACAAAGTCTAAAATGTAAAGCCCCAATAATACAGGTGCATGAAAATCATCTCAGTGACAGGTTACAAAAAATCCGGCAAGACCACCCTGGTTGAACAACTGGTACGGGAACTGGCCAAACGTGGCAGTGTTGGGACGGTAAAACATATGCCAGATCATGACCTGAACCCCAGTGGCACAGATACACGACGGCACTTGGAAGCCGGTGCCAGGGCAGTACTTGGTATAACCCAGTCAGGTACAGCAAAATTCATCCCCGATACCGACCTGGGGAATACCCTTGATGAACTGGCCAACAGCGACATGGACTACGCAGTGGTCGAAGGGTTCAAGGATAGCCGCCTGCCAAAAATTATCCTGGGAGACCTGGAACTGCCAGATGAGGTGGCAAGGCTGGATAGTGCCTTTGACCTGCCGGAAAAAGTACTTACAAACCTGCTAGACATTATAGAGCAGCAGCCTGAATACCATACCCTAGATTCCCTCATAACAAAAGTGCGGCAGAACCCCAGGATCGCAGAAGCAGGAGCAATCGGAAGTTTTACAGGAATTGTAAGGGAAAAGACAGGGGACGTGGAAACAAAAAGCCTGGAATTCGAATCCTACGAAGAGGCAACTGGCAATAAGATCAGCCTTATCGAAAACGACCTGAAAGCATGTGAAGGCATCCTGGATGTCAGGATACATCACCGCGTGGGCAGGATAGAAGCAGGGCAGGATATCGTATATATCGTAGTTGCAGCCTCACACAGGCAGCAGCTCTTCCAGGCCCTGTCAGATGCCATAGAGCGGGTGAAGGCAGAGGTCCCCATCTGGAAAAAGGAATACACAACCACAGGCGAATTCTGGGTGCAGGACCACTCATAAAAAGATTTTTAATCTTAAATACCTTTATGGAGATGTGAAAAAATATGACGTTATTTGGTACCAATGGAGTAAGAGGGATAGCAAATTCTGAAATGACACCCGATATGGCCCTGGACCTGGGACAGAGCCTGGGTACATATATGCACAGGCACAGCCTTGGCAGCAGGGTGGCAGTGGGCAGGGATACCCGCATCTCAGGGAACATGCTTAAGTCAGCTGCAATAGCGGGACTGCTGTCCACGGGCCTGGAAGTGGTGGATGTAGAAGTACTGCCCACACCTGCGCTGCAGTATTATGTACGTGATAACGCAGATGCGGGTATAATGATAACTGCATCCCACAATCCAAGGGAATACAACGGCCTGAAGATAGTGGCTGGTGACGGTACCGAGTTTTCAAGAAAAGGCGAAGCAGAAGTGGAGCAGATATACTATGCCGGTGAGTTCCATGCTGCACAGTGGAATGAGACTGGCGGGTTTTCCATTGACCAAACAATCCCCAGGACATACATGAACGCGATCATTTCAAAGGTGGATGCCGGTGCCATTAGCACAGCAGGTTTGACAGTGGTAGTGGACCCTGGCTGCGGGGCAGGATGCGGAGTGACGCCCATTCTGTTAAGGGAACTGGGGTGTAAGGTTATAACCCTGAATGCCCAGCCTGACGGCACATTTCCCGGTAGGGCACCCGAACCCACAAGAGAGGAACTGGGTGACCTTATGAGTACTGTAAAAGCCGCCGGAGCCGACCTTGGCGTGGCCCATGACGGTGATGCAGACAGGGTGGCATTCGTGGATGAAAAGGGTGAGTTCCTTGACGAGGAAGACCTGCTGGCAATAATGGCCGGGTATATGCTCGAAGAGAAAAAAGGCAGCGTGGTAACCCCTGTAAGTTCGTCGCTGAAGGTGCGGGACGTGACTGAATCAATGGGTTGCGAACTCCTGTGGACAGCGGTCGGCAGCATAGACGTGGCCCGTAAGATGATAGAGACGGGTGCAGTATTCGGTGGTGAGGGCAACGGCGGTCTTATCTTCCCGGAATTCCAGTACTGCCGGGACGGTGCAATGACCGCAGCCAGGATGCTTGGGATACTTGCATCAGGCAGGAAGCTTTCAGAGCTGAAACAGGGAATCCCTGAATACTACAATACAAAGAAAAAGATACATGTAAAGGACCCGAAACAGGTAGTTGATATGCTATTGACCCAAGACCTGCACGAGGGTATCGGAAGTGCCGGAGATGTCGGGGGTGTAGGCGATGTCGAGGGTTTAGGGGATGTCAAAGTGGACCGCACGGACGGGCTCAAATTATGGTTTCAGGACGGCTGGATACTGATCAGGCCCAGTGGAACTGAACCGCTGGTCAGGGTATATGCAGAATCCAGCACATCCGGACGCACAGCCGAACTGGTAGAATATGGTATTAAACTCGTGGAATATGGTACAAAACTGTAGAAAAGGGTACGGAACTCATAGAATATGGTACCGATCTTGTGGAAGAGGCCGCCAGGAAAGTACGGTAAGAGGAGGAGTAACAATATGGATGTAGTAACAAAATATTATGTTGAAACAGACCTGCCCATTAAAGAAGCGGCAGGAGCCATTGCAGCCGAGCAGTCAACTGGCACGTGGACAGAGGTCAGCACCTTTAAGGAAGGTGACCCTGCACACCGGCTGGATGGAAGGGTACTGAAAGCTGAAGGTACAACTGTGGAGATCGGATTCCCTGTGGAACTGTTCGAACCCGGCAATATACCACAGTACCTCTCTGTCATTGCGGGTAACCTGTTCGGCCTGGGTGCATTAAAGAATATCAGGCTTGTTGATGTGGAATTTCCAGATGAACTGCTAAAGGCACATTCAGGGCCGCGTTATGGTATCAAGGAAGCCCGCAACATCCTGGGCGTACATGACCGCCCCCTGGTGGGTACCATCATAAAACCAAAGGTTGGCCTGGACCCAAAGCAGACGGCACAGGTGGCATATAACGCTGCAATGGGGGGTCTTGACCTGATAAAGGATGATGAAACCCTGACAAACCAGCAGTTCTGTCCACTGGAAGAACGGCTGGCAAGGGTTATGGATATGCTCGACAAGGCAGAAAACCAGACCGGGCAGAAAGTGTTCTATGCAGTCAACGTGACCACAGGGGCAGCGCAGATAGTGGACAGGGTACAAAAGGCAGTGGAACTAGGTGCCAATATGGTCATGGTGGACGTGCTGACATCAGGATTTGACGCACTGCAGGAACTGTCTGCCAATATTGATGTACCGATCCATGTGCACAGGACCATGCACGGTGCCATTACCCGTAACAAGAAGCACGGAATTTCCATGCTGGTAATATCAAAGCTGGTCAGGATGGCAGGCGGTACCAATCTTCATACCGGAAGCTACCATGGTAAGATGGATATTGATACTACAGAGAACGACCGCTGTCGGGATGCCCTCAGGGGTGAGTGGTCGGGTCTTAAAGGTGTATTTCCGGTTGCCTCAGGCGGCTTGAGCCCTTTGAACGTGGCACCAAACCTGGACGGCTACGGTACGGACTGTATTGTACAGGCAGGCGGCGGCGTACACGGACACCCGGAAGGTACTACCTCCGGTGCCAGAGCCATGCGCCAGGCAGTGGATGCATGGGTGGAAGGAACGTCCATAAACGAATATGCCAAAAACCACTCTGAACTTGAAAAGGCGATACGGAAATGGGGCTGATAGTATCCATTTTTCCGAGCAATATGAGTAATTACCATTTAATTTGAAAGGGATACGGCTGATATTTATATATCATATCATATCATTTCATAACCAGAATATAATTACCAATTCATGTTGAGGTGAACTATTTGACATGCCCCTATATATCAGGTGTCTGGTGCAAACTGGACCCAAAATTCCATAAGCCAAAGGCTGATGAAATAAAAGAGTACTGCTCCAGCGATGATAACTACATCAATTGTCCTGTCTATGAAAAATACACGAGCATAGAAGGCAACGGCTGCATTTAAGAATGTCTTACTATTAATGACCACGACAGGATATGCCAGTGCTCCAGGCGCAGGTACGATAATTAATGCCATAGCTACCTGGAAAGGTTCAGCCTTCGGGATAGACTTAAAGACAAATGCAAAAGTCCGGCTAAGTGGTGATGATAAGATCACCGGGACCATTAAAGAAGGAGGTGACTCCGGACTTATCGAAAGATGTGTCGAACTGGTGTTCAAGCGTTTCGGTTACCAGGACGGTGCCACAGTAACAACTTCAAGCGAGATACCCATTGCATCAGGCCTCAAAAGCAGCAGTGCGGCTGCCAATGCTGCGGTACTATCAGCTCTGGATGCCATCGGTGAAAGTATGGAACCCATAGATGCCGCCCTTATCGGTGTACAGGCTGCAAAGGATGCAGGAGTCACCATTACCGGTGCTTTTGATGATGCAGCAGCATCGATGCTGGGTGGTGTTGTGGTCACAGACAACAGGTCGTCAACCTTGATATTAAGGGAAGAACTGGATTCTGAAGTGATGATCTATGTACCCCCAACACAGGCATACAGCTCACAAACAGATGTAGGGCGGTCAAGGCTGATCGCTCCCTGGGTGGATATGGCATACGAACTCTGCATCAAGGGCAAATATGGAAAGGCCATGACCTTAAACGGTTTCTTGTACTGCAGTGCCCTGGGGTTCGACACTGAACCCATGATGATGGCACTAGAAACAGGCATTGAAGGTGTGAGTCTGTCAGGCACCGGTCCTGCATATACTGCATTGGCGAACGGGGAACAGGCCGGCGAACTGGCAGATGCCTGGTCGGCACTGGATGGAAAGGTTATAAGGACAAAGATAAATAATAGCGGCGCAAAGATACAAAGGTAGTGGCTCCTATGAAAGAACTTTCCGAAATTAGAATAGAGATTGAAAACATCGACAGAGAGATTATCAGGTTAATAGGGAACAGGACTAACCTGGCAAAGGATGTACTTGAAGCAAAGAAACATGAAGGTATTCCCATCAATGATGAGAACCAGAATCAGGCAGTCATGGAAAGGGTTGCAAATATCGCCACCGAATGCGGGCTTGATTCAGGCGAGGTTAAAAAAATCTTTGGAATACTAATAAAGATGAGTATCGAGCGCCAGCATGAGCTTAGTGGAGAAGGCAACCTACCATAAAAAACTGCAACAATTATTGGTTGCAGCTATTTTATCAGGAATTTTATCAAGTCCCTGTCCAGCCGACTTTCACGTTCGAACTTATCAATGATCTGTTCGTCAGATAATCCTCCAGTTCTTGCCGCTTTTACTTTCTCAAAAAATGCAGGATTTATCTCATAATACTCGTTGATATCTTTTCTATGTCCCCATACATCCCCTTCCAGTAAAGCAACATTTTGCATTTTCAAGAACATCCTGGTAGAGTCTGAAATGGTTTTCATGAATGAACTGGCAACATGTATTGCCTTTAGTTTTGGGCACATGTTTGCCAGGATCATTATATCCTTATTTGACGGCCTGAATGTGAGATGTATCATCTCTTCATTTTTGTTCAGCGTATCAATTTCATCCTTAGAACTTACTACTCTTATTTTCATTTAATTCACAAAACACTAAACATCTTTATAATATTTAAGCCTTTACACTTCAGAACAAATATAATGTTTTATTAAATTATTAAATGTTGATTGTTAAATTTGTTTCCGTGATGTTATTAACCAGTAATATAAGTAATACCGCGACTGTCATGCACGGCAATAGAATATCCCTGCCTGGAATAATTCCTTATGGGTTCCCAATCCTCAAATCCTTTAAGGTTTTCCAATAATCTGGTCTCTTCAGTGATCTCCGCCAGAAGCCTACCCTTAAGTAGTTCGGCAAGCTTAATGGCATCCTCTTTTTTAATAGGATGTCCTACACCCCGGCATTCTGATACCTTTATATCGGGTTTTATGGCTTCATTGGTAAATGCCAGAAAAAACGGGTATGTGCTGCATATCCATGGTCTTTGCTGATATAACATGCAGGTATTGTCAGCCTGAATAAATATACAATCTCCACTGCTGTGCCTGTTAAGCACCCATTCAAAACAATGGAGGGTGCCGCTGTCGTCAGTGAACTGAGGTATTGATGGTTCACAAACCCCGTCCGGGGTCATCCCATGGGTGTCCACTATCAGCTGTATCTCATCTGGGAACAGGATAACTGTGTTATCACCAGACCTGGCACGGCAGCATTCACCACACCTCATACATTCAAAACCTATTGAAACAAGCTGTTTGGCCATTTTATTAATACTTAACTTGTCTGCCATGGATTTTTTGACTTTCAGGTCACTGACAGCATCCAATATATTGAATCTCATGATCTTATCCCAATACGGAGGGTTTACCAATGAAGCGTAGGACTATCAGGAGATCCTGGCATTAATTCAAAACGTGGAATAAAAATGTTTACCTGATCTTTTTAGCGGCCAGCTCGATAGCAGCGATCAAGCTATCTCTTGGCATTATTGTAGCAACCGGTATGGTGAGCACTTTTTCCACTGTAGGACTTACGATGGGGGCACATACCAGTGCCGTGGCCCCATCCTGTTCTGCCCTTATGGCTGCCACGATCGCTTCTTCCATAGTCGTGGCCGAATATTCGCGGATGGTTATCAGCCGGCTGTCTATCTGCATCTTTTTCTCAATGATGCCATCAAGTACCGGCCTGGCCGCAATAACGGCAATAAACTCACTATGTTCAGCACCTTCCAGTTTCTTTATGGTTTTCACGATCTCCCTTACAGTCTTCATGTTGGAATCTCTGTGACCCGAGAGTATCTTATAGAGCGTACTGGCAGGTATTCCCGAAACTTTACTGAATTCTGCAGCAGTCATTCTCAGGTCATCCTTTATTACCCTGGATAAAGTTTCCTGGAACATCTCGTCTGATTCAAATGCTGCTTTGATAACTTTTTCGGCTGCGATCATTGCTTTACCTATTTATTTCCAGTTATGCTCAAGCGTTCATTTTATGCTCAAGCGTTCATTTTATGCTCAAGCGTTCATTTTATGCTCAAGCGTTCATTAATACTATAGTATAATTTACCAATTTATTTAATACTTCTGTGTACAAAACAGTCGATAATTGGAAATGGTTATATATGTAGTATTCATGATTTTACATTAATATATAATATGATCAAGTTACAGAGGTTTGGAAATGATAATACAACCATTGAAAATTTTAGCCGCAATTCTAATAACCGGAATAATCCTTTTATCAGGATGTACGGCCCCCCAGGAAGATGAAGATGAACCAACCGGATTAACCGAACTCAGGTTCGGGTACCAGCCCAGTACACACCAGATCGCATACATGGCCGCAGATGCCAAAGGCTGGTGGCTGGAAGATCTTGAACCATACGACATTACATCTACCAAGGATTACCTGTTCCCGACAGGTGCCCCTGAAATGCTGGCCATGCTTGCAGGGGAGATCGATGTGGCTTATGTGGGATCCACGCCGCCGCTGTCTGCAATAGACCAGGGACTTAAGGCAAAGATCGTAGCCGGGGCACAGACACAGGGTTCTGACCTGGTGCTGGCAAACGACCTGCCTTATGAGTCCCCACAGGACCTTGTAGGTCTTACGATAGCTACCTTCCCACCAGGAACACTACAGGATACAGTGCTTAGGAAATGGCTTTTAGATAATGATATTGACCCGAAGGAGAATGTGACCATTCTGGGCATGGGAGGCGCAGAAGCCATAACTTCACTGGCTTCAGGTAATGTGGATGCCGTATTCCTGCCCCACCCCAATCCCACTGTTATTGAGTCAGAAGGGTATGCCAGAGTAGTAGTACAATCCGGCGAGATGTGGCCCGATCATGCATGCTGTGTGGTACTTGTCACCCAGGAACTGATCGATGAGCACCCCGACATTGTTGAGCAGATCATAAGGACTCATATCAAAGCCACCCAATATATTATAGATAATCCTGATGAAGCTGCCCAAATATTTTCAGATGATATCGGAGTGCCTTATAACATTTCGAGCCAATCCATACAGGACTGGGACGGAGAGTGGGTTAGTGATCCTAACATTGAACTGGATACCGCACTGGAATATGCCAAAGTGCAGTATAACCTGGGATATACGGACAAACTGCTGACACAGGATGACCTGTTCGACCTGAGTTTCTACAATAAGGTAATAGCTGAGATGGGTGAAGAGTAAAGCTCTTCATCCATTAACCCCTTTTTTAGGTGCATGGGACAATCCCCGGATATAAAGAGACGGATACTTGAAATTACATCCATAGCATCTGCTATCATTATATGGGAGATCATTGCAAGAATCATCAATAAAAAATATATCCTGCCCAGTTTTACAGAAGTAGTTACTGCTTTTTTAAAACTTGTAAGTGGGGGCGAACTGTACAGGGATATAATTACGAGTCTCAACTTTTTTGCCATCGGGATGGGAGTAGCCATTGCAGTCGGTATCCCCTTAGGTATCATGATGGGATGGTTCAAGACCTTTGATAAAGCAGTTGACCCGATCATCGAGGTAATACGGCCTATCCCACCCCTGGCATGGATACCTTTCGCCATCTTGTGGTTTGGGCTTACAAAATATGCCGCAGGGTTTGTTATCTTTGTGGGAGCGGTGTTCCCCATACTTGTGAACACATACACCGGATTTAGGAACACACCAAGGGTTCTGGTGGAATCAGGAAAGGTACTGGGTTGTATCAAGAACAGAGATTTGATCTTCAGGATAGCCCTGCCTGCGGCCCTGCCTGCAATTGCAACCGGTGTTCGTGTGGGCATGGGAGTGGGCTGGATGTGTGTGGTAGCAGCAGAAATGTTCGGCGTAAGTACATACGGCATTGGCTATAAGATATGGCGCTGGAACGACCTGCACCATATGGATATGGTGCTGACATATATGCTTGTGCTTGGCTTTATCGCATTAGTGATTGACAGGCTTTTCAGGTATATCGTGCAGGAATGGTGGCTGAAATGGCAGACAGGGGTTGTTGTATAGAAGGATTATGCTATGCTTTCGATAAAAAACCTCAATAAAACGTACCATACCGAGGAAGGCGATGAAGTCGTTGCACTATCAGATATAAACCTTGATGTAGCTGACAAGGAATTCGTCTGCTTCATCGGTCCGTCAGGATGCGGCAAGACCACACTGTTAAGGATTATAGCAGGACTTGAGGAACCTGACAGCGGGACATTGACCGTGAACAATGAGCCCATAACAGGACCCGGGCCCAACAGGGGCATGGTGTTCCAGGAATATTCATTGTTCCCGTGGAGGACGGTACTGAAGAATATCACATTTAGTCTCGAAATGAAAAAAATACCGAAAAGTGAAAGGGAAAAAATTTCAAGAGATTTCCTGGAACTTGTAGGTTTGTCAAAGTTCGCTGAAAGCTATCCTCATGAACTGAGTGGCGGCATGAAACAGCGTGTGGCCATCGCCCGTGCACTGGTGAATGACCCTGATGTGCTGCTAATGGACGAACCTTTCGGTGCAGTGGATGCCCAGACCAGGAACAGACTGCAGCATGAATTGTTGAATATATGGGAAAAGAAAAAGAAAACCGTGCTGTTCATTACTCACAGTGTAGATGAGGCCGTATTCCTTGCAGACAAGGTGGTTGTGTTCACGGCCAGGCCCGGCAGGATAAAGGAAGTGTTCAGTATCGACCTACCCAGACCAAGAGAAAGAACCAGTTTTGAGGCGAATGCGGTCCGGGAACATTTACTGGCTACACTGGGCGCAGAAATACAAGCTGCAATAGACTAATATATTCCAGGATAGTAATGTTTTCATTATTAAATTATTAAAATGGTGACTTTATGGAATTATCAGTCCAATCAATTGACATTAATGTGGGCAAACACAAGGTAGTACTAAACAACCAGGACGCAAGGGAACTGGGAGTAATGGCAGGGGACAGGGTCAGGCTTAAGGACCACGGGTACCTCACTGCCATTGTCGATACAACGGATGATATGATAAGCCAGGGTACTATGGGGGCATATCATGAGGTTATGGAGCACATCGGCGGGACTGGTACCATTGAGATCACACCTGCTACAAAACCTGCATCTGTCAGAACTATTAAGAAAATAATGAATGCCCAAAAGATCAGCCGTGAAGAAATCTACGAGCTGGTTGACGACATCGTGAAAGAGAATCTTAGCGATGTTGAGCTGGCTGCATTCATAACAGCAACCCACATGAACTGCCTGCCTGCCCAGGAGACCGAATGGCTGACCAGGGCAATGATTACTACTGGTGAGAAGATCGAGTTTGATACCCATCCGATCATGGACAAGCACAGTATCGGGGGCGTACCAGGGAACAAGATATCACTGCTTATTGTACCCATAGTAGCAGCTGCCGGTCTCCTGATACCCAAGACCAGCAGCCGGGCCATTACAGGTGCAGGAGGCACTGCTGACCTGATGGAAATACTTGCTCCTGTAGAATTCCCGGCAGATGAGATCAAATCCATGACCGAAAAGGTAGGCGGTGTTATTGTCTGGGGCGGTGCCACCAATATAGCGCCTGCTGATGATAAACTGATCAGGGTGGAATACCCGCTGTCGCTGGACCCGAGCTGCCAGCTGCTGGCCAGTATCATGGCCAAAAAAGGTGCTGTTGGTGCCGATTGTGTTGTCATAGATATTCCTACCGGGGCCGGAACCAAAATATTGAATGTGGAAGAGGGAAGGGGGATGGCCAGGGGCCTGATCGACCTTGGAGCCAGGCTGGGAATGCGGGTTGAGTGTGCAATGACCTATGGTGCATCGCCTGTAGGAAGGACGGTCGGCCCCGGACTGGAGGTAGTGGAGGCCCTTAAAGTGCTGGAAACTATGCAGGGTCCAAACAGCCTTATCCAGAAAAGTGTGGGTCTTGCAGGTCTTATGCTTGAGATGGGCGGTGCTGCCGGCAAGGGGGATGGTCGGAACATGGCCTATGAGATCCTGAGATCAGGTAAAGCCCTTTCGAAATTGCGCGAGATCATAGGGATACAGGGTGGGAATCCTGATGTGACAATACATGATATTCCTATTGGGGACAAAACGGCACAGATAGTAGCCCCAGCTAACGGATATGTAGTGGAGTTCCATAATAAACGCATTGTTGAGATCGCCAGGCTGGCCGGTGCGCCCAGTGATAAAGGGGCAGGGGTCCTGATACATAAAAAGAAGGGTGAGACTGTTAAGAAAGACGATCCCATACTGACAATCCATGCAGAAAAGGAATGGAAGCTTACCAATGCTGTCAACAGTGCAAAAAAAAATCTGCCTATTATAGTGGAAGGGATGTTGCTGGAAACCGTACAGGGTCACAATGAAATATGATCAGGCTTCTAGGGATATTATAACGTTTCCATGGAAATATGACCGAACTTCCATGTAGAAATGGGATCAGGCTTCCATATATTCTGTCATTTTCTTTGAATGCTGCTCTACCAGGGTTGTCTCCAGTTTGAATGAATAAAAGAATATGACCGAACCTTCCGGGACATTATCCCATAGGTGGGTGTCCAAACATTCCTCCCCGAACTCTTCCACAAGGCCCTGGTATGTGGCAGCCTCTATCTTGTCCACGTTTATAGCAAAATCTTCCAGTTGTTTTTTTTGGCTGTTCTTTACCCTGTAAACGCCTTTATTGTAGAACAGAGGTGAAACAAATGTGCTGTTACCATTCTGGAGCGTTTCGTCAATCCTGTAAGGATCCAACTCGATGATGTTACCTATTCTGGATATGTCAAGCTTTTCCTCCACGCCGGTACCTCCATAGAAATATTGATATATGCTTATTATTTAAATTCAATAGTTTTACACAATATATAAAATCATGCATTTTTATTCAGAACTTCCGAATAGCCCCACTTCTGATTTAAGATTTCTTATTAATTGTGATAAAAAGTATATATTGTATTAAATAATTTATATCTAGAACAGAAATCGACAAAAACATGACACCTTACAGATCATGTCTGGACATTAGAATTATTACAGATATTTAGACTACTTTCATAAATATACACCTCTATAATCTCAACTGTAAAAAAGTTAGTTATATAATATGAATAGTATATAACCTTAAAAATTTTAAGACATGATCGAAATATTAATGTAGGGCATTGACAAAAAAAACAAGTGGGGATGATCTGGATAAAAAGTGGGAAGAAAACAGGGATAATAATTGCAATACTAATTGTTATCATAGTAGCTGTGGCACTTGTAAGCTATAAACAGATCGAAGAGCCAACAACGGTAAAATCGCAATTGACTCTTGCCGATTATCCTGAGATTTTCAAGAAGGATGTGATAATTGTGATAGGAGAGAATGCAAACAGCATAGAAATAGAAGCGGCCCAGAGGATTGTAGATAATTTGGGCAATCTTAATGGGAATATGCCTGTGATCAAGACTGATTCTGAGATTACAGAGGATGAGTTGGCTGGGCACAACCTGATACTGGTGGGTGGTGCGGATTCAAATGAGGTGTTACGTAAGGTGTATGATATGACGGATGTGATGAGAGTGACGGATGAATATCCGGGTGCGGGAAAAGGCGTGCTTGAGATATTGAAGAGTCCATGGGATTCAAAGAAGGCGGTGTTGTTGGTTGCTGGAAGTGATGAGTGGGGCGTGAAGGCTGGAATGGAAATGATAGAACGATGTCAAGATTTGGATAAAACAAACTCAGTAGTGAAATGGAAGAGAAATGACACGAAAATTGAAGATGGTCGGGTCGTAAAGGTTCCAAAAACTGTTGATTCCGATGGAAATCGAATAGCAGACAATCTTGAAAAAAAGTTGAAAAATAGCACATATAGGCGCATCGATGATGATCTTGCAGATGTAATAATAAGTCTCAATCATGCTCCAGATGCTCTCGATGAAATTCAAATTGAGAAGTTTGGAGGTAAGGTGTACGAAAAATGGGACGAACTTGTATATGCGCTGCATGCATCTTTACCTGCATCAAATATAACCATATATATGTCACAACATCCTAACGTTGTGTTAATTGAGGAAAACTCTGAAATGTATGCCAATTCTGGGGATAAAATCCAAAGAAATGTATCTTTGGAAATGATTGACATAAAAGAGAAGATGAAAAAATGAGAAATCTACAATTAATAATCTGTTCTGTGGTAGGAATTTTGTTGATTTTTGCGCCACTTGGTGCTGGTTTTTCCTCCGAAGTGGACGAGAATTTTATTATTGGTTATAATAAAATAGTGAAAACAGAATCGGTTGATCTGGATGATACAAAAATATCTGACGTGTTAGAAGAAAAACTGGTAGCTAATACATATAGACGTGATAGACTTGATCCGAGTAAAGTCGATCTCATTATCAGTTTTAACCATGCACCAACTGAATCTGATATGGCACTTATTAGAGATCTGGGAGGTAATGTTTATGAAATGTGGGATGAACTCGTGTACGCAATCCATGCATCTTTACCGCAAGGTACGATAGATGAGTACATAACACAAAATCCGAGAGTGGTTTTAGTGGAAGAAAATTCTGAGTGTCATGCCACTCTGGAGTTTAGCACTCAACAAATCCGAGCAAGACAAATAGTGTGGGATAACTCGATGGGAGTCTTTTCAAGAGGATATACGGGCAACACGTCTCATTCGATCGTAATTTTGGATACCGGGATAGACGATAGCCATCTTGACTTAGCAGGTAGGGTTGTTGCTTGGCAAGATTTCATTGGTGCAAATAATGATGGATCATTGGCAGATACATATGCAACTCCCACGGACAGAGGCGAACATGGAACTCACTGTGCTGGTATAGCATTGGGAAATGGTAATGCTGGAGGCATAAGCACAACACCAGGAAAAATAAATATAACATATGCCAATGTTTTTCCTAGAAATGAAGGGAGTGGATGGGTTAGTTATTATCCAATTGACACTTCAGGAGGAGCCGACACAATTAACGCGACGCTTTATTGGCAAGTTAATGTAGTAGGAGATTGGTATTACACATGGTTTAGAAATAATGCGTGTGGATCCATCAATGTAATGCACGGAACAAATGAACCATTGATTGCTTCATCGAATATAATTGGAGCAGGAATAACTAGCAATTATCAAGTCATTTTTGCAACCAATGACACGGATGGTGTGGATACAAACGATATGATCTATTGGGGACAAGTTCAAACACCAATGAATAATATAAACGATAATAGAAACTTACTAACAGGCGTTGCACCGACATGCGATCTATTAGGTTTAAAAGTACTTGATGATGAGGGTTTTGGAACTGGGGCAGCGCTTATAAATGCTTTGACATGGGTAAATGGTAATAGAACAAACTACGATATTCGTGTAGCAAGCATAAGCTTAGGCTGGGGTTATGGGACTGAAGTAGCTGTTATAGACATTGCAGTTAATAATTTAGTCGATAATGGCGTTGTAGTGGTTTGTTCTGCAGGAAATGACCAGCAACATGCAACACCACATGTCTCAAGCCCTGGACTCGCAAATAAGAGCATTACGGTTGGAGCTGTAAATGAGATCGATGAGATAACTGATTATAGTAGTTTAGGTGACTCCGCAAGAGCATACATTAAACCAGATGTTGTTGCACCTGGGGGAAGTTTCCAAACACATAATTCAATCACATCAGTAGATACAAATGATGCAGACCATAATACTGACACGAATGGTTCCGGATCAGGAGACGATGTATTAACCATCACATATGATCAATATCCGAATGACTACCAAACAATGACAGGAACGTCTATGGCGTGTCCCCATGTAGCTGGCATAGCTGGACTAATTGCAGATGCAATGAATTCTTGGACATACGATTCTAATGAGACTTCATTAAAAGTTAAAATGTTAATAAGTATGACTGCCTCTGAAACAAACAGAGCTGGAGAAGGTGCAAATCCAACTCTTGATAGGGGTGGGAAGGATAGAACCGAGGGTTATGGTAGAATCTGTGCCGACGCTGCAATTGAAGCGGTAACATTGAACTACACAGTAGGAACTATCGCCAGCGAGGCATTAGGAGTAAATCCGACTGATAAAAAAGTTTGGGCACGGTGGATGGATTTAACTGCTGGAGAGCGGTACGATTTCTCTCTATGTGTTCCAGAGAATGCGGATTATGACATATACTTATTTAACGGAACTCCAGATGCTAACGGAGATCCAATAATCCTTGAAAGAAGTATAACAGCGGCAACTGGTGCTACAGATATTACTGAGGACATTACTTACACTCCAACACTCAGTGGCACTTACTATCTTGTTGTAAAATGGGTAACTGGAGATGGGACTTTTTACCTTGCTTCCTCGCCAGTGGATATTTCGATAATGAAAGGTCTCCAATACCTCCGCAATACACAAAACCCGAACGGTTCTTGGACAGGTTCTTATGGAGTAAACGTAGGCTATACCTCCCTTGCTACATTGGCCTTCTTGAATTATGGTATTGATGAATCAGACCCAACAGTATCAAAGGCCATGGACTATATTCTCTCGAACCGACACGCTGACGGTTCTATTTGGAATCTTGCATCAAACTACGAAACATCTCTTGCCATTTTACCATTGGTAGCAGCAGACAATACCAGTTATGATGCTGATATCATAGCAGCAAGAAATTTCTTAGTTGACATTCAGAATGATGAAGGAGAGGGGCTCACAAACTCGGATTGGACATATGGTGGCTGGGGATATTATAACAGCTCCCCAGATTGGTCTGATTTATCCAATACACAATGGTCTTTGATGGGATTAGACGCTGCTAACTTATCCAAAACTGATAATACATGGAATAAGGCAGAGATGTATATTACAAGTTGTCAAAACCTGCAGGTAACTAATCCAGTATATGATGTAACAAACGATGGTGGTTTTACTTACCAACCTCCAAGTATCTCGTGCTGCTGGGGCTGGTGGGAAGATCCAAGTCAATCTTATGGTGCAATGACGGCAGCAGGTGTTTGGAGTCTTAGACTTACTGATGTAGATAAAGACGATCAGAGGGTTCAGGCTGGATTGGACTGGTTAAGAGATCACTATGCTCCAATAGATACAGTACAAAATCCCGGTATTGGTAATACGTATCTATATTACTATCTCTTAAGTTTTGCAAAGTCATTAATAATGACTGAGATTCCTGTAGGTAGTTGGCAGGAAACAGCGAGTAATGACATCACAAATTATATTGTAGATCAACAATTTGATGATGGACATTGGACTTCTGCTGAAGGGGATCTATTTGCAACTGAGCAGGCAATTCTTGCATTACAAACTAGAATAATTCCAACTGATATCCAGCGCCTTTCATATCTTACTTTCATTCTACACTCAAATGCAGATCTTCATGTCTATGATCCACTTGGAAGACATGTAGGAATGAATTATGGAACAGGGGATATCGAGATACAGATACCAGGTGCGACTCATTCGAGCAATGGTGGTCAGGAAATATATATTCCATGTCTAGAAACTGGGAATTATAGAATCGAATTGGTTGGAACAGGAGATGGTGAATACACACTTGATGTGATAGGAGGTGTTGGAGATACAATTGTATCTGAAGACAGTTTCACTTCAACTATAACAAGTGATGAGGTGCATGATGGAAACGTGAATGTTGCCATGATTACTGGGCTTACGATTCATATCGAAGGACCTGAGCCTGAAGAAACACATGCTACCATCAAGAAAGACTTCAGGTATGCAAAAGTAAAGTTTAGTAAGGAACCAGCAAATCTTGGGGATCTTCTGTTAGATTCAAATGATAATGGCAAATATAATGTGAGCTGTGTACTTAGTAAAAAGGATTGTAATGTAAAAAGTACCAATCCTGGACAACTCTTTGGAGTAATTAACATCACAGGCGCAGGTGTCACTAATATTTCTATTAATGATACATTCGGGAGTCAATTCGATGTGAATCCTGGAAAACGTGGTGGTGGAGTAGAAGTCATCAGATTGAATTCAACTACATGTAATGCTGTGGTTCTTACAGATACAGCAAATGTATCTTCAGCAGAAGTCAATAATGATATAAATAGAGTAAAATTAATCATTAATTTAACAGAACCGCTTAAACCAAATGAACATCTTATGATTTATGTTAAATTTAGAACAGCATTGAAGCATAAGATGCCTGACTACAGTGATTTTATAAATCATGCTAAGGTTTATGTCGACAATGGAGGTTTATTAGCAGCTCAGGCAACCATAGAATTTGAATAATGCTATAAAAAATATAGCATAATCAATGAAAATAAAGGGGGTAAATACTCCTTTTTTTTAATATTTTTTTAAGGTATAAGAATCGGAAATACTATTATAATACATGACTTTCGGATAAAACGATTTCATCACCATCCTAAATGTCACAATCTTCAAACAAAATATTTTAAAGTTCTCTATTTATTGTCACACTTTAGTTTGAAAGTTATAATACTTGCAAAACAAGGCTTAACATGTTTTCTATTGCCACTATCAAATTAATTCAATATTTATATCAATTTGTTGTTATGCTGTAATTTTTGCCTTTCGAAACGCACTAAATTTTTAAATACTATGAAATAATGTACAAATTATACGCAATGAATTATAATTGAACATTATTCAATATAAATTTTTTGGTTATATTAGGAAAACTTAATATAGGTCTTCGTATATTAACTATTGTAGATATTCGTGATCTCGATAGTCGCTTTATAATGTCTATTGTGTGAAATATATTTTTGTGACATTTAGGTTGGTTATAGAATTAAGATCTCCGAAAGTCATGTAATAGCAACTTTAATTATCTAATACGTTGTATCTAATTATTGAAATGCAAAATTATTAGGGGTGAATTAATTACCATGTCTGAAAGGAAATATATAATAGAAACCAAGCGTTATATTGACGATAAAGGGAATACGACCTTTGACAGCTGGACTACATCAGCCAAGGTTGTTGAAGTAAAACATGAAAATCAATACCTGGTATTCTTCCCGCTTGAAGGGGACGATGCAGGTAAAAAACATTATATCCCTTTCGCTAATATCCATATTGTACGTGAACTCTGATCTTTAATGGAATTACTTCCATATTGGATATTAGCTTTCTATTTTTTTCATATTACCGGATATTAGCTTGAGCTTTCTAATTGAGTCTCTGGCAAAACCCACATAACGTCTTTGAAACCATAAGTTCTTCTTGTCCCTAAAATTTACTTCTAAGCCCTTAGATTGACAAATTACTGAAAGCACTTGGTGCCCGATCAAGTTTTGTCTTCACACTTTAACTTGGCTTTCAAAGATGTAGTAAAAAACACTATCAAGCAACCCAATCAATGTATGACCTATCAAAACATTAATCCGCCAGCAACCGATTCACCTACTTTCCCATAAATTTCCCCAAATCCAACAAAGAGAATAATCTGGCTTGTTTTGCATCCATCTCCTCAACAACCAAATCAACCTTGCCCCCCGTCTTCCCCTGCACAAGAGCAAGACGAATTCCTCCTAACTCCTCCACAAGCCGTTTAAGGCTCAAGCCAAGATATTTGCACTTCCACCCCAAATATCTATAGAACATCATCCCAATAATACACAAGAAAATGTGTGCCCTGATATTGAAATCCTTATGATGGTTAATTGGACCAACCGGAACGAGAAGTACATCATTCAGCAGCTTGAAATCATCCTCGACAAGATACTTCTGGTTGTAGGTCCTTGCTATCTTTTCGGAATGCCAGGTATGCATATCAGTAAAAACAATAGTCTTTCCAAAACCTGCATAGCGTAGATTTTCCACCCCTTCTTCAATCCATATCTTCAAACTCGGTTTCTTCTTGCATTTTGGTATCTTACCAACCTTATGGCCAAATACTGATCTGAAATCCTTGTAAATGATATCATTGAATTCCCTCTCCACGCTGCTTTTATTCCTCTCCTTTCCCCTGTTGCTCCCCAGCCTCCTCTTCAGGTCTTCAAGCTTTTCCCACATCTTAGCTTTGCTTCCCTCATAGCTCTTCTTCTGCTTTTTGTACGAGGCTTCACTGTAGAGAACAACAGTAGTAAATTCCTGTCCAAAAAATTCATATTTTTTTCTATAACCGTAGATTTCGTTGCCCTTGGAGTTTGTGTACAAATATTTGTAATCCTCAAGCGGGACATACAAAAGTTCTTCCGCCTGGCTGTGTTTTGCAGAAGCTACAATATGCATTTCGGACATCACATCTTCGATATTTATCTGGGAGTTATTGCCCTTATCAAAAATCAGTATCAGGTTTTTAGTGTTTATCTTCAGATTGGTTAACCTCTCTGTAAGTGCATCCAGCAGTTCAGGGAATATCTTTGAATCATGTTTGTTCCCTTCGTAGACTTCATGCATAAATGGCACATTATCTTCAGATACTGCTAACCCCATACATATCTGTTTCATGTGATTTCTATACTGTTTGTTGTTCCCGTTTTGTGCCAGTTCTTCTACTTTTTTGATGTAGTTGAACCAGTTTGTTTCATCAAGGAAAAGTATCTTTGGTGATATGCCTTTCTCGATAAGTACTTTGCACAGGTCGTCTTCGATCTTTTTGCTGGTTTCATGGTCTAGGTATTTATAGTGGTTGAGGAAGTTTTGACAGGTAAGTTTGTGCGGGAATTTCCACAGTATGCTCAATGATGATTTGTCGAACCATTTCTGCATGGCATTTTCTGATAGTGCTCCATCACATCTTCCGATGATGTTCAGGAGGAGGTATTCACCAACTGTCAGGCCTTCGATTTGTTTTTTGTTGGTGTGATTGTTTACGGTTTCAATGAAGTTCAGTTCGTCGGATATGGAGAGTAAGGCTGCTGTTTTTCCATATTGGAAGGATTTTAGTTTGATGTGTGGCAATTCTGCTGCCTTTTCTTTAAGTTCTACAATCTTTTCTGCAGTTCCGAGGTATTTTTGCCATACTTGTTTGGGCTTGCCACCAACTCTTGACATTTCAACAGCATACCAATAGGTATGACCTTTGATCTTCTTCTTTTTCAACGATACCATATGGCAGTATTAGGCCATACTAATTTAAATATTTATCTGTTTAAATCGATAAGCATTGCAGCTTTAAGTTAATATTAAAAGTTAGGCCATACACCCAATGAAGCGGCAACATATCCAATGGCTAACGGTTTTCAATGAAAATTAGAGGTCAATTTGCTTTTCTTTGAAAGTCAAGTTTAAAAGCTGTCAATGCCGTAATTAAAGCCGCAATGTTTGAAACTGAAACAAATTTCAGTGAAAGTGGAATAAAAGTTTCACTTGATGGGTTCTGTACCGGATCGCCTATATACTAATCACCTATTTTCATTGCATCTATCCAGATGTCCTGTTCCGGGTCATAGAATTTATCATCCTGTAGATAATCCGGCACCATATCCACACCCAGCGTCACATTCTCTTCCCAGTAGGCAAGATCATCCACATCATACTTCGACCCATTGTCTCGCACATGCTCTGCCCTCATAGTCAGCCCAATAGGAAAACTTAGCGCAGACTTTAACAGGCTGGCACCGTTATTATTAGCTTCCCGCACATCATCTGCCGAATGTTCCCTGCCGAAGCCATCGGCAAGGTACCCGGAATCACCATTGATTCAGTTCCGTCTCGCCATCATCACAAGCGCAATCCCCAGCAGCGCACCCGCCACCCCGAACCCTGGCGACCCCTGGGATGGCGGCTGGTCAGTGGACGAGGGGTCGGTAGTGGTGCGGGTGGGGATAATATTTAAACCTGAATACTGCTCGTCAAGTATCTGAGGATTAGCAATCGTGAAATCTATTTTTCTATCGTCATCATACGATTTACTAAATTCTACAAATAAATTAATAGGTGCATTACCATTTGTCCAATCACCATTTGGTTTTAATTTCCAGACATATGTGTTTTTCCAGCCAGATTCTATATTCATATTATCAATCCATTCATCAATTTCACTCGGTCCTTCAATCACTTCATAGGCGTTTGTAACTCCAGGCTCATATAATTGAACACAGATATCTCCATCAATCTTTGATTCAATAGTTGCTTTAACTGTAAAAGGTTCATTTATTTTTAATATTATTCCTTCTACAGTAGCAGGTTCTTCATCAAACCAAGCAAAAACTATACCAAATTCATTTTCTGCATCTGTACAATTTGATATGGAAATTAATAACAAACTGGCTATTACATGAGTTTCGGGCATTTTAAAATCTCTGCCAACTTAGACTTTACCACTCAGTTCATTTACACCTTAAACTGCACAGCCCGCCCATGCATATCATGAATATCCATTTCATTCAATATACAAAGACCTTTATTAAGTTTTCTCATCAACTCCGGTTCCTTTGGATTCATCTCCAATTCAATAACCTTCTTTTTGCTATCAACAAAAGCTGTCCCCTCAAGTTGAAAAATCGATTCGAACAATGTCAATAATTCATATTTTTCATGACTCATACATTTTGTCAAAAACAGACTACAGAGATTGATAAATGACATCTTGAAACAAGTCATGATCTGATCCAGCTCAGTATCGATCCTGTACACTTTATCCTTGTCCCGGATACGTCTTTCCTCCTTCAAACACATATTCAACCTCTTAAAATCGTCCTTATGTTCGTTTTCAATCTTCTTTTGTTGACGTAGATACTTATTGATTTGTTTTTCACATTCCTGCAATTCGATTGACTCCACCTCATTCATAGTTCTTATTCCATCAACAATCTCTGATTTCTCACGAAGTTTTCTCTCTTTCGAATACAAAGGAGCAAGCTGTTCTTCAATCGCTTCAATCTTAATCAATGGTTTTTCCAGTTTTAAATTCAGGTTGGTTATTGTCTCACACAGTAACCCATGTTTTTCATCCATCCGATCATACTTTTCGATCTTCTTTCCATAACCTACAATTCGATGGATATTTACTCCGGATTTCGCATCCCTGAATTGTTTTTCCTGCTGTGGCCAGCGGTCAAAATATCTCTTTGTGACTTCGCTTGCATCCAGCAATTCACGAGGAATATCCGTAATCAAAACAGATCTTTTACCATTATCCCACTTCACGATCACCGCCCGGCATTCATGTATGTAGTCTTTCTCTAATGAATCCCTTAACTCAATTCGACAGTCAACAAGGCTGGCAGTTCCATATTTATATTCTGTTTCCGGCCGGATGTGCTTGATCTTTCTCTCCTTTACTTGATTATCATCAAGGATGGTGAGATAATATTCATCACTGTTGTCAAAAGCCCTAAGCGTTTTAACACCATTGCCTCCGCCATCAAATACCAGTATCCTCTTCACAGAAGCATGTGCCTCTGGACTATCTAAAAGTTTTGTCAATTTCGTGAGCATACCCAATGCATGTTTGCCAAGATCAGCGTGTCCATGAAATGTCTGGAAATATAGTGGATGTCCCTTGCCATCATGAATAAACACATTTTCAAGACAGTTCATAACACGACCAAGCATTGTTACTTTACCTTTGTAGCACCTGTTTGATGACCACAATGGTCTGGTGTTGCCGTCAATGTAGTAACATATAAAATATGTTTCGTCCCCGAATTCAGTTTGCCAAAAATCCTGCCAAAATTTCGCTGTTGCGGCAATCAATTTATCAGATATTTTGAGATATTTCAATTCCTGAAGGTATCTTTCGAGTGAGGCATCTTTGTAATTTTGTCCACAGAGAAATGCCAAATCGTTTCCTTTTACACGGTTTACCCTGCTTGATTTTCCATTAGATGTAACGAGCGGTAAACAAAGCAAAGCCAGATTGTAGCGAAAGATTGTTTTTTCAGACATCGTGAAGATGTTCATGGTGGATAGATTCTTTGTTAGGATCTTGTCATCGATCGATTTGAAACGGTTTTCTCTTACCGATTCTAATTGATTGTACTCGCTGGTGAATTTTCCCTGTTGACGGTAGTCCGGATTGTCTTGCGGGATATTTTCGTTCTGTTTAAATAAGGAAGATTCACGAACTTCGTTCATTCGTTCTATTATTGTCTGGGTGTATAGGTCGGTTATGTGAGTAAAAAAGGATAAAGCGGTTAATATCTCGCCACCTCCGGATTTCTGCTGTTCGCATTCTTTTATTGGGGGAAGTGGTAATCTTGTTAATGTGGCGGATGCCCTAAAGTTATTCAAATTGGATTGGGAGATATTTATGTCAAACTGGTTCTGAATCCTGCTCTGCAGTTGTGATGAAGATATACTCCTGTTTTCGGTGACGACGGGGATGATATAATCTTTTATACGTTGTGTCAGTTTCGTATTATTTCCAGATGCTCTTTTATCACGAAGTCCTTCTTCACCGTATTTGCGAAGTGTTTTGCGATGAATGTAGTATTGTGGTCGCGTGAATGGAACTATGTTTTGATCAAAATATTCTCTAACGGATAGGTTTGAATCTTCAATCTTTTTAATGGTGCTTAGAATTTTTGCAATTCGGTCATCATCCTGCATCAGACGTACTATCTGTATCTTCCTCTATATAAGTGGATGGGGTTAAGATGGCAGTAAAATCAATTTGCCCGAAAGTCATGTATTAATAATATTCTAACAATATTTTTATTCATAATTACCATCCTTTTGATTCTTCAAACATTGGTTCAGGATTTTCAGTGGTAAGTTTATCACCTACTCCAGTTAGTTTCCCAGGGGGCACCGCAATAAATGTACCAGTAATAAATCTGAATGAAATTCTTTCATTGAAACCAATATAATTTCCGTCTACGTGGTCTTTAACACGATCTTTTGTTCTTTTATAAATCTGAGCTTCATGCCCGAAAATTGGATTTGGATGCACTTCATTATCAAGATCGCTAACTATAAATTCCAGGAATTCACCTTCTACTTCAATATACCATGTATTCATAGTACATACCCATGGATTCATTGAAGGTAATACAAACAAACCTGTAGGTCCCAGTAAATTATTATTCTTCAATTTCAGTAGATATAGTGATTCATTTGTGTAAAGTGTATCATATTCCAGATAATTCGGCTCCATATCCACACCCAGCGTAACATTCTCATCCCAGTAGGCAAGATCATCCACCTCAAATTTCGTCCCATCATCCATCACATGCTCTGCCCTCATGGTCAGTCCGATAGGAAAACACAGGGCAGACTTTAACAGACTGGCACCGTTCTTATTAGCTCCCCTCACATCGTCTGCCGAATTAGAGAAATTAGCATCTATTTGGTCATTTATGTTCCCTGCCGCAGCCATATACTGCTCATCCACCTGGTACAGCACCTCATCCACATACCACTCCCGCACCTGGCTGATGGTTTTGGCACTGCAACTGGAATACTTACCGCTGCTATAGTATCTGGCCTTATCCACATACCTGCTTTGGTTCACCTCGATCTTGGCAGTCAGGTCCAGGGCCGTTTCCCGCATGGCATCAGCAGGATTGGGATACTCCATATAATTAATGTCCGGGCTCAGGTGCACATCACTTCGTATCTGCCTGGTAATCTCATCCACCGCATACCTGGCCTCAGTTTCTAACCAGCCCGGTGCAATCACATCAAAGGTCAAGGGATCATAATTATCGCCAT
>Ga0255419_10036_pt1 | contig 27198 bp, 23 predicted proteins | sample ANMaggSeSYBR02J3_FD_182658 | JGI IMG/M metagenome (GOLD analysis project Ga0255419, IMG submission 182658) | Sediment cell enrichment communities from methane seep in Santa Monica Basin, California, United Staets - ANME aggregate JGI... | ecosystem: Environmental > Aquatic > Marine > Cold seeps >...
TCCATGTTTGATCGTGTATTTATTACAGGGGTTTCGCCTGTAGTGATGAGTGATATCACAAGCGGATATAATATTGCTGAAAATATCTATTTTGAACCGGAGTTTAATGATCTGTGCGGGCTCAGGCAGGCTGAACTTGAAGATGTGATTACAAGGATTGTCGATGAATGCGGTTTTGAAAAGGAAAAAATTCAAGAGGCTGTGGATTTGATGCAGACTTATTATAATGGGTATATCTTTTCCCATGCGACAAATGAGCATGTTTACAATCCCACTCTTTCTTTATATTTTCTGAAACAGTTTAAAAAATCATGCACCTACCCCAGAGAGATGCTCGATACCAACCTTGCCGTGGATGATGCAAAGCTTGAGTATATTGCTCAGGTGCCAAGGGGAAGAGATCTTCTTATGAACCTCATGGAAAAGGATCAGCAGGTTGTTGCATCCAGAATCAGCAAACGTTTCGGCATTAAGGATATGCTCACCGACAAATCCCGCGACAATACATTCCTGGTATCTTTTCTTTATTATTTCGGAGTGTTGACTATTGCAGGTGACACTGAAGATATGGAAGTTATTTTAAAAGTTCCCAATCTGGTTATGATGGGTCTTTATGTGGAACGGATTCAGAGAATGCTTCTGCCTGAACCTGAAGACAGGGATGATGGCAGTGATGCAGCAAAGCTGGTGTATCAGAAAGGGGATATGGCTCCTTTGTGCAGATTTATGGAGGAAAGATATTTCAAGGTTTTTCATAACAGGGATTACAGGTGGGCTAATGAATTGACTTTAAAAACTGCTTTTCTGACTCTTCTTTACAATGATATTATCTATATCATGGATTCTGAAAAGGAGATTGACCGCAGATATGCGGATTTGACCATGATTATCAGGCCGGATAAGAGATACGGCAAGGTATTTGATGTTTTGATTGAGTTCAAGTTTGTAAAGCTCAAAGATGCAGGAATGAGCGCTGAACAGGCAAGGGAGCTGTCTGAAGATGAACTGCGCCGGATTCCCGAGATTGTAAATCAGATGGAAGATGGTAAAAAACAGGTGAAAGAGTATGGAAAAAAGCTTGAACAAAGACATGGCAACTTGCGGCTGCAAAAATTTGTGGTAGTAGCGCTGGGGTTTGAAAGGGTGTGTTTTAGCAAACTGAAGTTTCAATGACCGCGAAACATCTTCAAACTTGCCGGTGATGAACGCATTCAATTTTGGGTCGAGTTTCATCTCTCCCAAATTTCTACTTTCTAATTTCAAGTTTCAAGCCGTAAACAGCTACAAATTTTCTGACATTTCTCACACCATACCGGATACAAACGATATTCTTCTTTGATTAGCGGGATCTTAAGCAGTTCCATTTGCTGGATGATGCGAGGAGGCGCGTCAAGCATACTGACTTCGCCATTACATACCGGACAAGAAGTTAGTATATATGGATGACTCTTGTCGATCTCATCTTCGCTGAAAGGTGCAGAAAATGCAGGACAAACGTATTTTAGGAACCGTCGGAAGAACCTTGCTGATCGCAAAAAGATCATAATGAACCGGTGCTCACTCCCCAGCAGCTATAATGACACTTGGAAAGCGAATAGCTGCCCATAAGTTCAGAAGGCAACAACGTCCCGCGCTCCGTCCCGCGCTCTCCCGCGCTCCGTCCCTAAAAGAAAAGGCCATTCCCCCATATTCCGGCCATCAAAGCGGCAACCAGGATAAGCTCCACTTCAAAACCGCCAGTCCGTGGATGCTTCCGTGACGAATCATTGTATTTACCTCCCAATAGGTGACAATACATAATAACGTTTGATAGGTGGATCGCTAAACGCCTATACGGTCATCTACTTTTCTTGAAGATCCATTCTTCAAATAGACTTGTACCAGCTTAAACTTCCCGCTTTGAAAACGGCCTTCGACGGTTTGTATTTGTGAAATCTGAAGTCCCATTCTTTGAAAAGTATCGGTCTGGTGACCAACCCAGCGCATTTCCACTATCATGGGAACCAACAATAAGATTTCCAAAGAATCAGGTGAGGCGTTCACACGAGATGCAACACGATTCTTATGGGAATTCCACTGAGAGTCCTTTATTACCCGTTTAAAAAACGAAAATGTTTTAAAGCTCTCTCTGGAAAAAGGCAGAATCTCTCCGCTAAAAAGGTTGATTTCAAAAAATTCACGGTTTGTCCTGTCATAGATTAAAGTCTTGGCTCCCAGCTCATACATTTCCTTTACGTAAGCAGATGGACTGGAATAAGAAAGGGTAAGCAGGGGAAATTCTCCTTCCCGAACTTTGCTCATATATTTTTTGCCCAGAGCAACCAGTTTTTTGGAAGAAAGTTTTTTGGCTCGGACGGTTTTGGACTTAGCAGGCTTGATGGTCTTAACCGGTTTCTTGGTAACAGGTGGAGTTGGCTTGGCGGTCTGCGGCTTTTCAGGTGTTTTGTGGTCTTCAATCAGTTTTATTCTTGAAGTAATTTTGTGTCTGGCTGGTTCCACTATTTCTCCTGTTTGAGATATACGATAAACACTGTTAATAATCAGGAAATGAAAAATAAAGGATAAACCCAAGAAGGCTCCGATCACTTTCTTGCGCCGCGTACAGGACAACAATCGTTTGAAAAAAGACAGATCAGACCTTTGATTGGTTTCCTTATTTTCTTTTATGTCTTCACTACCCCTTCTTTTGTCAGAAAAATAATCAAGCTCTAAATCGTCCTCATTTTCGAAAGCGTGCTTACTTCCTTTGTCAAAAGTGTCAAGCAAGAGGTCACTGTCATTATGAGATTCCTTTTTGCCTGTATTTTTTCGCAGCATTATTTACCCTCCTCACGAAATCAATGGTTTCTCGTATCTTAGGAACTCTATAACCGGCAGCAATTACTCTGTTCGGCCCGCAGTTATATGCTGCAACGGCCAGATTGCGGTTTTTGAAAAGACGCAGCATTTCTTTAAGATAGTAGAGCCCAACCTGTATGTTGATGTCTTCATCAAACAGCTCTTGACGGCAGACGTCGTACATTGCAGCGGTTTTCGGCATAACCTGCATGATACCACAGGCACCTTTCGGCGACACAGCTTGTTTGTTGAAGCGAGACTCTACGTAAGCCATTGCCAGGGCAAGGCTTGGATCTATTCCGATTTCTCGGGACCATCGGACAATTTTTTTTTAATGGTAATTTTCTCAGGTTTGACACCTTTGGGAGTAGTATCCACAGGTTCATGTGTAAAGGTAAAGGACGTTTTCCCGAGGAGCTGCTGGGCGGATTTAAGGTAAGACAGAACAGATTCCAACTCTTTAGGACTCATCCAGTTATCATTATCATCAGGCTTCTGCTTAACTTCGTTCAAGATGTCTGCTGCGGACTGATTAGATTGCTGGCTCTTCTCCGGTCGTGGTATATTTCTTTCGATATTACTCTCTTCCTCAGTGGCAATTTTGTGCGTCGTCTTCTCTTGATGTTTGACGTCAGGCACATCCGAACTTGAGGTAAATTCAGGCCCTGAGTCATCCTGTTGATATGCGGCCATGTAGGCGTCGTGTATTTGACTCTTCAGCTCAAGAATCTTCTGCTGAAAATCCTGCTTAAACTCTTGTGTATTCTTCAGACCGGCAAAGCTCATCCATGAAAGTCCGATCACGGTCAGACTCAATATAGCTATAAGAGTATTCTTTATCATGGTTTGATGTCTCCTTGTCCGTTTGTTGCGTAGCTGATCTCCTTGACTCCGGCGTTCATAAGTTGCGAAGTCAACCGGCAGAACTCCTGCCACTCGAAAGATGTTTTTCGATCCCCGCGCAGAACTACCGTCGTCATGTTTGCATTTTTGATGAGTTCGATAAGCCGGCATAGAGTCACTTCCTTTTGGTTATAAAAATATATTTTGCCCTGTTTACCTGAACGAATAGTTATAAAAGCCGTGCTTGAAGCAGTCCAGCCGATATGTTTTGTTCCTGACGTTACCGGTAGGTTAATCGGCGGGAGCTTTTTCTCTTTTTGGTCTTCTGAAAAGGACATTACAGAGTTCAACCCCATGAGCACTGAAACCAGCAGAATCATGAAATCGGTAAAAACAATCTTTGATGAAGGAACGATATATTTCATGAATAACTCCAGTATGCTTATGTACGCTTCATTATTAGGAGACCTATGGAGGCCTCAAGAGAAACGAGAACGCCGGCAATTGTGGACCAGAAACCCGTGGACATGACAGAAAACATCCGCTGCCTTATCTCCTCCGGCGATACGCCATCCACTCGAAATGAACTTGTGAGCGCATATACGGAGCCAAGAAGGCCTAACATGGTGGCCGTCTCTTTGGAATGGGCAAGCAGTACTTCTACCCACTCGCTTATCTCCTGGCGGGTCAAACTGGAATAGACCGCAAAAAAGACCAGTCCCAGCGTAATGGCAGAGATGGGCATCAACGCCCAAAGAGCAGGCCCGACATATTTGTATAGGAAAGTCAGAGCATCCATTATCGTTCTCCTTTCTCGTAAAATTCAAACCGTTGCCTCTCAAAAAAAGATTTCGGCCACATGCTGACCCCTTCTTTTTCCTTTCGCATGAAGAAGAGATATGCGGCAACAGCATTGAAGTTCTTGTTTAAGGACATTGGAACATTGCTCAGGTAGCCATCACGTAAAGATTTGCCTATGGCCATGCAATAGGCTTCATTTAGAGCCAGTTTTTCGATGGCTGCTGACAGTTGTTCTGTATCTCCTTCAATCCATGCAGGGATCGCCTTATCGACCGCCTTTTCAATCTCTGCCGAAAAGATATTATCTGCGCAGACTCCCCCTGCAGCCAGTATGAGCGCAGCAACAACAGTGATTAAAAAAATGACTATTTTTTTCATGGTATTATCCTCCTTATCGTAAAAATTCAGGGCCATTTTGCTGAAAGCCCGTCAGTATGGAATCTGTATCAGGGTCGCTGTATATAGCCTCTCCCCCGTCCTTCTCCTGGTTATCACTAAGTAATGGATCCACGAATTCCTCAAAATCAATGTCAGGCACATCAATAACACCCTCAGCGTTGATCTGCAGCATGGTCTGCTGGATTGGTTTTAAGGCTAGGACATAGCGCATAAGTTCAATAGCGAGCTCTGTTTGCGCCTTTTTGTGTTGCAAGACTCTTGATCTAAGCATGGTTCTGGCATAAACGGAGCGCAGGTAATCGCTCACCTTGTCGACGTTTTTTACGATATTATCGAAGACATTAACTCCTTTTTGTCCCTGTCGATAAAGCAGCTCATTTTCTTTCAAAAGGTTTGCTATCTCTCTTTTTGAATTCGGGTTATTAAACATGAGGGCCATAGCAGAAAGATTTACATAAAGGGATTTCATGCCCCGCTTAAATTCAGGGTCTTGCAGCTTCCTTGCCGCCTTGCCCAATGCACTCTTTTTAGCAGCCGACTTCATCCTTTCGAGCTTTGGCAGAATCGCCTTCACTTTTCCTACATTGAGGTTGTAAAACTGGCTGTAAAAGTCCAGAAGCCGGCTGGTCTCCTTCAGGGTTCGGGCCTTTATCATTGTCCTTTGCTTTATACCTTCAGCCTTTGCATAGTCTTTTTTGAGTTTTTGTATGCCCTTCTGAACCGAGGTAATGTTACCGACCAGCTCACCCTTTTTCTGGCTGTAGTCTGCAAGGTCACTGGAGATTTGGGTGGCCAGACGTTCCACATCAAGCGTGCCTTCGGTCACTGTCTTGGCCTGGGCCGTCAAAACAAATCCAAAAACCACGAGCGCTGCGATAGCTATGAGCTGATATCTTTTCATTTTCATACCTCCTTATTAAAAGTTGCCGGTTTTCATAAGTTTGTCGTATAATTCATAAAAGACTTTCACGCGATCATCGCTGTCTTTAACTACAATCAATTCATATCTGTTGTAGGTGGATTTCAGATCCTTAATGGTCTTAATAAAGGCAGGCTTATTATCAGCCAAAAGATGACATACGCCAACAGACATGAGACACGCTCGATACAAAGGGTTTTGACGCCCGGAAATTCCTTTTCGTGCCTTTTCAAACTCATTGGCAGCAGCCGCAAACCTTTCCTGATCAAAATAAAACAGACCGCATCGGATGTGTTCTTCTACTGTAACCGGCTCTTTCTCAGGTGTAGTTACTTTGACCTGTCTTTTGAAGCGAAGCTGAACGATTTCCAAAGACTTACACTCCGGAGAAAGCGCTTCAGGTGTTGCATTTGTCGTTGCGCATCCGATTAAGAATAGACAAAGTAAGGTTGCCGCTGTAATGCCGAATAAATGATCCGGTACGCTAAAGCCTTTCTTGATGCTGTGGTATCTCATAATAGTATTACCTCCTCTACTGCCCTGGCCTGAAGGCCCCGGCGGGATATTATAGGGATAAAGGAAACTTCTTTCCCCTCTTGAATGTCCTCAAAGTTGCACCATTTTTTCATAAAGAATATGCCCTTACGATTTCGGCGTATGAAGCCGTAAGCCTCTTTTGATATGTATTTTTCAATCACGCCGCGTTTGCAGAAAGAGGGGTGTACTCTGAGACTGAGATTGTTATCTTCGATTTCATAGAAACTTTCCTCATCTGTCCTATCTTTGAGTCTCTTCCACATATTTTTTAATTTCTGTTCAATTCCTGCCTGTCGAGTGTAAATCGGCACTGCTTCCACCGGCTTTCCATCTATGGGAACCCACAACATCCGATTTGCAATGTCACCATTTACAGGAAAGTGGCAACTGATCAGCCCCTTTTTCGTGACAGGGTCTCTCAGCAAAATGCCCACGTTCTCAACATAGCCATTTCCATTGGCTATATCCTCAACAAGCTTCTTGCTGTTCGGGTCGAGGCCATAGGCATTGGCAAAGGTGCCCAGATTCTTTGTGATGACTTCGGGATTAATATCCATTTTTTCCTCCCTTGAAAGGTTTTACGTTGATTGCCTGAATCTTGTTGTCCTCAAGAAAAGAGACCTCAAAAGAGACCATCATTCCTACATAGGGCGCAAAGTCATAAGCAAGGTTGCTGAAATGAAAAAAGAAATTATCTTTCTGCCCATCAACAAATCCGTACTGTCCCTTCATAGAGACAATTTCCCCGATATTAAATATCCTCACTCCGGAGCATACCGCACAAATATACTGCTTACCCAAAGTAATCTCGCCAAAATGAATCATCACTGGAAGCAGGTTTCTATCTTGATGATGTTGACAACAGATTTTTGCCACGTGTCACCTCCTTGAGTCTTTAAAGTTTAAACAACATAGAATCCTAAGCAGTTTTACGTTCATTGATTATAAGCCAGATAACAAGCAATCGGCTTGTTTTCGTGCAAGCCCTAAACATCCTGATCTATACTCAAGCTCTCTATTTTCTCCTCATGGTTTCGTATCCATGCGCTCTTTGCCTGGGCAAGAAGACGGCTTAGACATTCCCTTGCCTGGTAAGCCTTTTCAACAGCGTATGTTGTCTCACCACTATCCCTTATCTCCAGAGCTTCCTGCAGCAATGCACGACCACATTCGATATCTTCTGTGTCCGTCAGGTGTCTGCTATGGTAACCCAGGTCTCCTTCCAGTTCCTTGCTCTCCAGAATAAGAGATTCCAGTTTGCGGGATAAAATCGATTTCATATCAAGGCATTCTTGCTGCAATTGTTTCACCTCTTCGTACACATTGTCGGCCTTTTCAATCTCCTGCTTTGTAATAGCAGCAGATTGTCTGGATTTGAGATCCGCCACAAGCGAAGCGTACTCGGCTCTTTTGCTTTGAAAGTTCTTTTTTGCCGGCGGATAGTCGTTATAAGCTTCTTGCGCATTGCCAAGATTGATCTCTTCGGTATTTTCTAAAACAACAGTTTCAAGTTCCATTGTTACACCTCCATAATAGTTGGGCCGACAGGCGTGGTGCCGTGTGGCCTGGGTTAATAAGAACACCGGCTGTATCGCCAGATGTCAGTACTTCTATTTAACAAGAGACTTTTTATATCTCAGCGTTTTTCAGGGTCTTGACTCGGTTCAGGTGCTGATCCAGCCATCCCTGCATTCTAATGAGACGTTCTTTTTTCTTCTTATGCCTCACGATACATAAGAGGCTTATAAACATGACTATTGCCAACCCCAGAAAGACCATCCGCTGTTGATGCAGCATTCCAATCTGACTTTTTGAGGCGATCCTTTCCCTTTCCGCCAGGTCTTCCAATTGCTCCATATTCTGATTAGCCCTGTGAAGGTCTCTGTCGATCTTAAAGCACCGTATTGCTTCTTCGGCCAATTTTCCGGCTTCAATGTAGTTTTCAAAACCAAAAGTCAGTCCTCCTGCAACTTGTCTTGCACTATCAAGCAAATCGACAGCTTGTTGATAGACGCCTGATCTATTCGTAGGAGTCTGGTTCATAAACGTATCTGCCTCCCGGATAGTCTTCAGAGCGGCATTCTTGATATTCTCATATCTGCTGAGTCTTTTCAGTGCCCGTTCAGTCAGGTATGTGCCTGCAGGAATAACCAGTTTGGTTCCTATAACCAGTTTTTCCGGGCTACAAGTCAGTTTGCCATGCTTGTCGTAGAATGCCATATTGCCGTTAGCCCGAAAAACTCTTAACCAGTCAGGACCAAACAGGCCTATGTATGAATCCCCTGGTTCTACAAACAGGATTACCTTACGATCTATCCGGTTGCCTTCGGCACCGTAAGCTGCGCCGCAGAGAGTTAACACACTAATAGCAATCCATAGAATTCTTGACCTCATGTATACCTCCTGTGCTTAAAATGCCTTTGGTGTATAAGTCTTGGGAGCGTAGCTTGTTTTACTGAAGCTTTTCCCGTTAGATTGTCTCTCATTCCTTACTTTATTAAATGAAAGCTCTCCGTTAAACTTGCGTTTTCCATTCATTATTTGTTCAATAAAATAGATGGATGTCCTGGCTGCATCTTGGACAGTGGCTGGTTCAAAGCCATTGAGCAGCTTTTTCAAGGCATTGACCGCTCTGTAATTGTTCCCAAGTCTTCCTGCAGATATGGCGGCTGCCCGACGCACTCGTTCGTCCGGATCATTCAGGCCATCTAACACAACATCTATGCCGGCAGGGTTTCCTAATGTTCCAAGATGATAATATGCCCTGCGCCGCTTTTCCGCATTAGGGTTATGGGTTGACTTGATAAAGGTTTCCAGCGCTTTCTTTGATTTTAGCACGCCCAGACTTCTCACAGCTTCCTGCTGAAGCTTGGGGTCTTTAGCCTCGTAGCAGGCGCTAAACAGGATACGGATCACTTCAGGGTCATTTTTGACATACTTCATCTGATATGCAGCCTTATACTGTCTCTCAGGGTGATTCGGATCAAAGATATCTCTTTTCAATTGTTGAATATTCATGTCAAACCTCCCGCAGTTAAAAGTTAAAGAGCTTGTACCTGCAAACCACGATGGTTAATATCCACCGATAATGCCTTATCCAAATATTGTCCCGCTATCCTGTTTAATACAGTATAGAGGTCTTTCCCATTCTGCTTATCCGGTCGGTCAAAAAACTCTTTGGCCATACTCAGATAGATAAAGCGCGGCACCACATCCAGGGCGCATATCTTGGCTACCTTCGCCTTGATGTCATCCTGTTTCAAGCTGAACTGTATTCCCACTTTCTGCTTTTTCAGATTTAAGACAAAGTCAATCTTATGGTTATGATCCAGCTCGGCTCCAGTCTCTGTATTAATTCCAGCCATCCGAAGTGACTTCACAACGTTGTTTTCAATTTTCTTGCCGAACGGAATTTTTTCAAAACGTATTTTTTTCATCTGTTTTCCTCCAATGCATTCTTTTCTTGTTTTATGTTCTGAGTTGTTCCACTTCCCATTCTTAGCTATCCGCGATTATGGAAAAAATACGTAAAGAATGACTTTCACGCCTTTTAACAGCAGATTATGGAAGTGTTCTAAATTGGGATGGCAAAGGTTGATCCAGCTCATCTCGACGGCGATGCTCAAGGCAATAAACATGGCTGCTATGAATTTCAGTGTGCGAACCATTTCTAATTCCTTTCAAAATCACAAGGATCAATGCGAAAGCCGTTGCGTCGGCGTATAACCACGGCTGCACTACATGATGGAGCAAACAATTCTTTCATCAGGACATTGGCACGGCCTTTGATATAAACAACCGAATTTAAGGTTCCCTCAATGCGCCTTTCTTTGTACTCGCCAAGTCCTGTCACAGGTGCCAGTTCATCCAAAACCTCTTTAATGGCCAGGTGTTTCAAAGTGATGTTGGTTTTCACAAGTTATCTCCTTTTGGAATTTGAATGATGTGTTTTTTTATATTTCGTCTAATGCGATTATTGCTTTTTTGTTGCGTTAGTAATTGTAAAGGTTCGATGATCCTTTTTCGTTTTGATTTTGACTTTTTTGCCTTACGCCGATATTAATATAAAAATGTAAGTTTAGTTGCGTCTTGAATAAGGCAAATCAGAAAATAATGGAGAAATAGCATGTACAATAAGCTGGGAAAGGCTATCTATAACTTTCGCAAAAATCCCTGCAAGCATACTGCAAAAGCAATGAGAGACTACTTGTGGAACGAAATCATCGACGCTGTAAAAGGACAAGAAATATCCCGATGCGGAGTTGCGCGCCGTTCATTTAAGCTGATCTATCCTAAAGATTGTAAGGATAGATCAAAGCGCGTTGCTGATGAAATAGAATTATATGGAGGAATTAAGAGAGGCTTTAATGACGCTTTGGCAGAACTTTTCAAAACAATCCTGTCAAAAATAGAAACAAATAACGATAATACAGTAAAAGCCATGTCAGGTTCTAAAACTGATAGAAAAAGATGGATTAGAAATACATTGGGCTATGTTCTTGCCAATAAGATATTTAGAAAGGATATTGAGAATTGGAGAAAAGGAATATCTAATACCGATGTTTCACTGGAAAAAATTATAGATGGAGAAGAAAGTCAATATGAAAAAAATATACTGGATAGTCAGGCAGTAAGGTTGTTTTGGAAAAAATATTACGAAAATTTAAAAAATGAAAATAGCGGCCCTGATGTTATCAAATGGCAAATGGAAGCTTTTTTCTGGCAGCCAGGTAAAGAATTTCATGGCATGAAACTTACAGGAGACAAATCAGACAAGGCCATATATATAGCGTTTTTTTATTCCTGGCTACGAAGATGCTCGCACGCTACTTTTGCAGAAATTGCAGGGGAAGCGGAGGTCGCACCATCAAATGTATCAAGAAATTGGAAACCGCACCCTAAGCTTAAAGAACTTTTTCCTGATCCTCATGATGATAAAGAAGGTAGAGGCAGGTTGTATGAAATTTTTTATCCTGTATGTTTTCATAAGGATGCACGTTCTTCAATCGGAATGTATGATCAACAAATCAGGTGCTATAAAGGAGATTATGATGAGAATGGAAACGAATATCCTCCAATATTGCGAAGAAAAGAAATCTTATGGGATATATACAATATGCTACGAGATTCTAAAAAAATCCGTTATTTGAAAATTAATTATGACAGCATTGAGAAAGTATCCGAAGATTTTTCATTAGAAATTGTATCAAATGAAAAAATTGGAATATCCTCAAAGAAAGGAACCCCCCCTTTTTTTGTACATATCAAAACGATAGAGGTAGGCAATGCTCAAAATGCCAATTAAAAATATCACCGAAAATGATATATCTTTTAAAAAAGAATTAGTTATTCTCAAGATTCAAGAAAAACTATATAAGATACCAGCGCGTGAAATATCATGCTATTATAATGAAATATTCAACGTTAATAACGAAGAAAATAAAATCAAGATAGTACATTATTTTTTAACAAATGCTTCTTTGGACTTAAACAAAATCCATTTAAAAAGCAAAAGCTACTATCGACAAATTGCTCCAATATTGAAGATGATAAAGGCAGAACACGATCCTTTACCAGACCACACGTTGCACTTATTTCTTTACAACTCACTGCAATCTGTTCAGTGGCATCTTTTATCTCATGGAATAACCGATTTATGGATGAACCCCCATAAACCATATCTGACATATAGGATAATTCCTGAAAACAAAATGAAATCGGTTTGGAGTGGCTTTATAGATCATGTCCAATGCGAAAGATGGGGCATTAAAGATTTACCTTATAAAAACAGCGTATGGTGCAAAAAAAAGTGGCAAAGAAGGCGTAATAAGCTGATAGAAAGGTCTGGTCAGCTCAAGCATAACGCACGAGGTTGCAATAACTGTATAAATGAGCAGGGAGCTAAAAAATTTATAACGTGTTGTGACTTTTTTGAAGAATACAGGATTAAATATCTCGAAAAGTTAAGGAAATGGATAATAAATACTATACAGGACAACAACTTGGTATATCATTACGGCAAGGATAGAAATATGCTGCCAGAGGGAAAAGTATCATCAAGAAAGCATATCCATGCGACAAATGTCGGAACAGAAGACCTGATGGCATATGTTATTGATCAGGGAGATGACGAAAAAAACCATGTTTATCTTATGATCTTTCAACTTGTCCAATCTAATCTGACAGATATTAGTAGGTACAGATTGAAAACCGTTTACGGTATTGCAAGCAAGAATTCTTATAAAGAAGCAGAAACTTACATAAATGAAAGTATAAAACACACAGGGTTAACGTTTAACTATTTTTGTCATCCGACTAATTGGGACGCAATAATTTAGGATATTCAACATTAAGCTTGGCAGCTTGCCTGAATATGCATCGGGTTCGGATTAAGGAGTGAAACAATGTTGGAAGATATAAAAACAAAGGTGTTAAAAGAAAGGGTAGAAAGAAGATCAAAGCTATATCTTTCAACTTTACGCGACTACCTTGAATATATAGAAGAACAGGTTGGCAATGGTGAAGTTAATAAAGAATACCTGTTTAATATCCTGAGAGATATAGGTTTTCTTGATATGATAGGGGCAGAACTGCCCGAACAATCTTTTAAGTATATCAGAAAAATTCTTACTTCCGAAGTATCTTTCACTGGAAAAGGGGCTCCTGATTTTGTTGACTTTGATGATCTTTCTTATGAGATGGAGAGCTATATTTGGCAGAAAAGTAATTTGCCATTTCCCCCTCGGTTGAATAATGTAATCCAAGAAGAAGCTTGGGAGGATATGTGGAGAGAGGTAAGGGGAGGAGGCATTGGATTAATATTGGCTGGATTGGATATAACAGCCACAATACTAGGGCATAACTTAGTATTGGATGGTGATTTTAAAAGTATTGAATGGAACGATTGTTGGACTGATTTTGACAAAAAATCAAAGAAATACATTTCAGAATTGTTAGAAAATAAAGTATCTTTCTATCATCTTTCAGATAACGTGTTTTCTTATTTAACTAAGTTTATTCGAATGCCGGAATGCCCATTCCGTAGCATGCTTCTCGAAATAGCAAAGTCCAGGGAAAGTTATGCACAAGAAAGATATTACCGGCAAATTATTTCTCTGCAAGAAGCGAAGGAGATTTATTTCAAAACAAATCTAAAATTTGCAAAATACTCATCAACAGCGCAGGTCTATTTTTACGAAACAGCTCTGGCTCAACAAATATTGAAAGCATTTATACTGAAAGCATGTTTTGCAAAAAAAGAACATGATTACACAAGTTCAAACAATTGGCAAATATTAACTACTATAGATGAAGGGTTTGATTGCGAAGTCCCGATGATTTCCGCAGGCATCAAGCAATATAGCGTTCATATGCTTGATACGCCAGAATCCAAAGTAAGCGGGTGGGGCATACGCAAAGACCGCATGAAATCGTTCCTCTCAAATGATTGCCACGATTTTCAAGGCGCTCTTTTTTGCTCGTGGAAAAAATATCCAACCGGCGAAATTCTTGTCCGCTTTGAAAACCACATGAAAAAGGATCGGCTGAAAGAATTGATGGGCCAGAAAGAAGAGATCCTTGCTAACTTCATCGAATTAAGTCTTGATGAAGTTTATAAATTCGACAAACGTGAAGAATTCCTGCAAGAAGCTGCAGTAAAATCTGAGAAGGTGGTTGTTGTACAACAATCCGAATCAGAGCAGATTGCAAACACGGCTGCTGACAGTGCGGTGGATTTGAGCGGCATCATTCCTGCGGAGCTACGCGAATTAGAACAAAGGCTCATAGCTGAAAATGCAGCAGTATTTTTGATAAGAATCATGGCAGTAACAATTGTAATTGCAAAACTGCAATATGCTTTTAGGGTTTATAAACCATCGGCTTTAAGAATGGGCGGGACCACAACAAAGCCTCCTGAATATAACATAATATTTGTGCCAACAAACTTTCCTGATGATGGATGCGAATTCAATTTTTTGGATCGGAATTCGGATCAAGAAGATGTTCGTCAGCTCAGATTCTACGGGCTTAAGCAAGACTGGCGGTTTATCCCATTTTTTGTTGATGCCAAAGGAGAAATTATCGGAGAGCCGAACAATCCTGAAGAAATAGATGAATTAGACCCGATTGAGCTTAATCTGCCTGCAAAAACAAAAGTTGTCTTAATTGCTGTGGGACCGTCAGAAGAATTGATAAAGGTCAAAAATGCTTTTGAAATAAAAACCTCAAAAGCTCCAATAGATGATACGAAAAGCAAAATTTGCTGGGTTATCTACGGTCCTGAAAAAGAAACATCAGCGAATCAAGAATAGAGGGAGAAAACAGCTATATGGATTTTGAAACAAAGAAAAAATATTATAATCTTTGCGATCCTTACGAACCCCTGGAGCCTGAGGATAAACGTAATGTTGACCTGGATGTTGTTGGAGAGGATCATGGCTGCCCTGTTCGCGGAGCGAGTTTAATTGATAATTTTGTGGAAGATATAGGTTTCTCCGACAGACCGATCTTAAAGCTTTTTACCGGTCTGCCCGGTTCAGGAAAAACTACAGAACTAAAAAAATTGGCAAAACGGCTTTCCAGCAAGGAAGAAGGGAATCTCTTTACGATTTTGATTGACGCAAGAGATGTTGTTGATCTGGCAAATCCTGTTGATGTTGTAGATATTATTTCTGCTATCATATATTCGACTGAAAAAGCGATTATCAAGGAAAAAGGCGGCGATGCTGAAAAAGCGCTTGATGAGGGATATTGCCAGAGATTATGGCATTGGTTAAATAGCACTGATACGGAGCTAACAAAAGCCGAGTTTACAATTCCATCAGCAGGCAAGCTTGTTTATGAAATGAAGACCCGTCCTTCTTTGAGACAGCGCGTGCGAAATATTGTCAGCTCGCGTCTTTCAAAGTTTATAAAAGATGCAAGCAACGAATTGGAAAAATTAAAGGATGTCGTAAACCTGGAATTTAATCGGGATGGAATAGTGATTATCTTTGACACCCTTGAACAATTAAGAGGCACTACATCGAACTGGTATGAAGTACTTGAAAGCGCTGAACATCTTTTCAGTGTTGACGCTCCACATCTTAAGCTTCCGGTTCATGCCATATACACTGTTCCGGCTGCGCTGGACAGGCGGATTATGGATATAGATTTTCTTCCAATGATAAAGGTGCGTTGCAAGGATAGCAACAAGCCATACGAGCCTGGCATTAAGGCTGCTCGCGAACTCATCCATAAACGTGTGCCTGATGAAATCTTAAAAGAAATTTTTGGTCCCGATATCAACAGACTTAATGGTCTAATTGACCGTATTATCCTCTGGTCTGGCGGATATCCGCGTGAAATATTTCAAATGCTTCAGAAAGCAGTTGGACATACAAAACATCCGATTTCGAATACCGTGTTTGAGCATATAATAGCCGAGATAGGAAATCGTCACCGCAAGGTCATACCGGGTGAAGCATTTAACTTGCTGGCAAATGTGGCAAGATCAAAATATCTTGAAGAGAGTGAGAGCGATAGAAAAATAGCTGATTATATGCTTAGAAATCATGCTGTATTGCGCTACCGCAATAACGATATTTGGTTTGACCTTCATCCCGCAGTATATAAGATTCCAGGTGTTCAGGAAGCAATAAATAATGGCTCAACCGGAACTGGTGTGACACTGAACCCCGTCAACCGGAATCAGTGTGGTCAATAAAATCAACTTGTTACACAAACCATTATTAAGATATCAATATCTTAACGATGGTATTAAGAGTAAAAAATGGTACTTTTTTGATTTTGGCATAACCACCTGTAAAACAACGAAAAAATGGCAAAAAGAGGGTCAATTTACCACACCAGTTCCGGTTGAGCCTAAATAATCTTGAAAAAAAATAAAAAACGCTATGAAAGATGAAAACTTTGAAAAATTAAAAGAAGATCTTCGCGATGAAGAGGATCTCAATAGCCTTATTCGGGCTATATCTCTTGCCGAAAAATATCATTTTACTATTCTAATTTGCGAAACACCGCTTCAGGCAGATGCGGCATTAGAGGTTCTTGAAAAAGATGTGGCAGATATGCGTGGAGAATCAGTTCATTTTCTTCGATATGCTCCTAAAAAAGAAGGTAAAAGAATTGATGAACCTGTTACTTTTAAACAGCTTATCTCTCAGGTTCTTGAACCGCTCTATTATTGGCAAGAAACTGATGAAAAAGGACTGGTCTTTGTAATAGATGCTTCAAAGGCTGGAAAAGAAGATGAAGAATCCTGGATAATATTTTTCCAGCGCATGAACGAGGTGCGCAATGCCCTTATCGAACGACTTGCGAGTCCGCTTCTTCTTGTTTTGCCTGATTTTCTTGAAATTGAATTTGCCCGTCGCGCTCCGGATTTTTGGTCTATAATCAGCGCTTGCGTAAAAGCTAAAGCAAGAATTCATGTTCCCATGCCGGAGTTTTTGGATCTATCAGCAACTGAAACAGTGGAAATTAATGCCGCTGAAAAACCGGATATAGAACCGCTGAAAGCCAGAATTCAAGAAACAAGAAAAGGGTTTAAAGATAAATTTAATGATTTTACTGTGGGCCGGGCTCTTGTTATATTGCTTTGCCAGCTTGGCGATTATGAGATGAAATGGGGAACCGCGAATGAAGCCAAAAACGCTTACAGCGAATCAGCGCAGATTATGCGTATGCTTGTATCCCACAACACAAAACGTACTGAATGGCGCAGCGATCTTGCTGACAGCCTTAATAAAACAGGCAATGCGTATATGGCGCAGGATAATTTAAACCAGGCGCTCTTATTATACAAAGAAGGTCTTGAGGTTATGCGCGGTCTGCTTGAGATTGATCCCGAGCATATTGAATGGAAACATAATCTGTCAATCAGTCTGGAAAAAGTCGGAGGTGTTTATAAGCTGCAAAGCGATTTTGACAAAGCGCTGCTAAACTACAATGAAAGCCTTAATATAAAACGACAACTTATTGAAATCAGCCCTGACAGACTTGAATTCAAGCGCTGTCTTTCGGTTGTTTTAAACAAAACAGGTGATGTATATATAGCAAAAAGCGATTTAAACCAATCGCTTTTATTATATAAGGAAAGCGTTAAGATCATGCGCGGTCTGCTCGAATTTAACAGTGAACATATCGGATGGAAGCATGATTTGTGGATAAGTTTAATCAAAACAGGCGATGCATATATGGCGAAAGGCGATTTAAACCAGGCGCTTTCCACATACAAGGAAGGGCTTGAAATCATACGCAATCTGCTTGAGATTGATCCAAAACGGACTGAATGGAAAGATAATCTGTCAATAAATTTAAAAAAAACAGGCAAAGCGCAGAAAGTTAGAGGAGATTTGGATAGAGCTGTTTCCGAAATAACCCAGCAGAGGCTCAATGCGGCAAAAGCAGGTCAGATTGTGATAGATATTGTAAAAAGCTTTGCTATCGACAGGGGACTGCGTCAGTTGTCGGCTTCAATGATGGGCGAAACTACAAAGCCTCCTGAATATAACATAATATTTGTGCCAACAAACTTTCCTGATGATGGATGCGAATTCAATTTTTTGGATCGGAATTCGGATCAAGAAGATGTTCGTCAGCTCAGATTCTACGGGCTTAAGCAAGACTGGCGGTTTATCCCATTTTTTGTTGATGCCAAAGGAGAAATTGTTGGAAAGCCGGTCAATCCTGAAGAAATAGATCCATTGGATCCGATTGAACTTAATCTGCCTGCAAAAACAAAAGTTGTATTAATTGCTGTTGGTCCCGCAGAAGAGCTGAATAAGGTGAAAAATTCAGTTGAATCAGGCGCAAAAGAACCAGCAGATAATAGAGAAAGCCGGATTTGCTGGGTTATATACGGTCCTGGAATAAAAGACCTGTTTGAGGAATTTAAGAAAAATATCATTCAAAAAGCAGACACAATTTTAGATCTTGAAAAAAAAGCAAAGTTTTTCAAAAATCACGAAAAATTTATCAGCAAAATACTTGAGTCTCTGCAAAATAATGACTGGATTCATCTTGGCACAGTATTAAAGGTTATGGCACAAGAGTCCCTGCAAGCGCCTGTTCCCATGTTTGGATTGCAGCCTTCCGAAAAACTTTGCACCGGATTAAAGGTTAATGAAGATGCAATTATTGAAAGCATGGCAGAGTTTAATTTGTGGAGGGCAAAAAAATTACAGCAAATCGCAATGCAAAAAAAGTATGCCGGAAAATATATTGACAGGCACCGGCTGCTTGAATCAGCTATCCGGCTGACATGGGAGCAATTTGATTCAGATGAAAGCTGGCATCATACCGGAATATCCGAAACAGAGGCATGTGATTTTATAGCCCAATGTTATCTTTTTCGCTCCAGGCTTGCCCTTGCCAAAGGTTCGACCATACCGGAGAAGAAACTTGAAGCTCTTGCAAAGGCGTGGCATTGGGCTGCTGAAAAAGGCTATGATGAGATGAACAATCTTAAAATGAAGATTGTTCTGGAAAGAGACAGGTGGGAGAAAAACCTTTCAGAAGAATGGATAAAAGATCAGATAAATAGTTTTCTTGAAAAAGAAAACTCTTCTCTTGATTTCTCAAAGCCTTTGCACTGGGCTGTAAATGACAGGGCGCGGGCTCTGGAGCTGATATCTGATGAAAGTAATGACCGTAGAATCACGAATGACCATAATATATCGCTGATAACCAAAAGTTTTACAGACAAAGAAAAAGCTTTGGTTTCTCTATATCAGGCGCGTGCCGCTCTTCGAATACAATCAGATGATATATCCGAAAGGCTGATAAAGGCAGTTGCCGCGCTTGAACTGCCCAAAAGGGGTACGCTGCTTAAAGATGATTCTCCGCGTTATCATGTCCCATTATCCCATTATCTGTGGGGTGACACGGTTGACTTTATAGAAAAGGCAGCCGAACAAGGGGAGCTTAAAGGCAAATGGGAAGATTCTGCTGTAGATATATGGCGCAGATGTATGGAGGAAGAGTCGCGGGTAAAAGTCGGGATACAGATAAGATGGTACTGGTCAAGATATCGACAGCTTTATCAGCTTGCCTTTCAAGCGGCCCTCAATCTGGCGGATCACGATCCGGAAAATCTCAAACTTGCCGCTGAAATTACCGATTCCCAGAAGAGCCGTCCGACAATCAAGGCATTGGCTCTTGAAAAATCTTTGAGTGAAAAAGGCATGGAGAGTTATAAAAAACATGTTGAAGCTGATGTGCTGTTTGCTGCTGGAAATTTTGTGGCCGGCTTTGAAGCGCTGAAAAAAATTCCCGTTCCTGAAAAAGAAGAGTCTCGCCATATTATGAACGTTCCGGCTGGTTGGGCTGCTGTTCATTTTAATATTACAGACAGAAATGATGCCCATGCATTGATTGTTGAAGATAAAAAATGCTGTCATGTGTCAATTAAAATTTCTTGTTTATGGGATGCGTTTAATGGATGGGTAGCATCGGGCAGGTCTTCAGGGCTGAAAAAGGTTTGCAAACAATCAGGCAAAATGCTTTTACCTGTATTGAACAAAATTAGATCAGAAAAAATATTCTTTATCCCCCACGGTTTTCTCCATCTTGTCCCGCTTCATGCCTCTGAATTAGCCGAAGATAAATACTTCTTTCAGGAAAAATCCTGTTTGTTTTTGCCTTCCTGGTCACTTGCGCCTTTACGAGATGAAGTATCTGTAACAAATGGGGATATTTTGCTGACAAAATGGAACTACGATGACATTAAAGATATTGTTGAACGCAATGACTGGAGTAATAACAATAGTAGTAGCAATAGGACAGAGAACACTCCTGATGATTTCTTTGCTGCGCTGAAAAAAGTTCAAACTCCTCCCGGTCTTCTTGTTCTCTACTGCCATGGACTGAGCGACTTTGTTAATCCCTATAATTCCAGATTTGTGATGAAGGGAAATGATTTGACCCATCAAAGACTTGCTCAGGATCTGTGGGCATTTGGCTTAAAGAAAAGCAAGGTTATCCTGACAGCATGTGAAAGCGATCTTGTTTCAGGCAGCTTTGGACTGATAGATGAACACCTCTCGCTTGCAAACGTTTTTTTGAGCAAAGGCGCCGGTGAAGCACTGGGGGCATTGTTTGAATGTTCCTCGGATATTTCCCGGGAACTCATCTTGGAATCAAAGAAAAATCCCGGTAAACCACTTTATGAAATCCTGCAAAACAAACAGAAAGAATGGGCGAAAAAGAAAAAGCCTATAGATGAAATTGCCGTATTTCGGGTTATGGGGTTTCCGCAGGCCACCCTAACAGCGCAGGAGGATTTGTTTTGATGACTGAACTTGCAGTTTGCGTGACCTTTCTATATCCCTTCCGAATTGTTCCATGGAAAGAAAAGCCAAAACGTTATATTGATCGCAGATATATGCGCGGTGGAACTTTTGCAAAATGGTACAAAATTGATGATGTTCACGGAAGACCATATATTACCGGCACACTTCTTCGCTCCGCTCTTGTTACAGAGCTGGAAAAGATTATTGTTTTAAGAGATAATCCATTCAACTGCTGCTTTCATACAGACAAAACTGAAAATAACATTGCTGAACCTTCTTTTCTTAGAAGACATAAGCAATATAAATACTGCAAAACTCCCGAAAATATTACGAAACAGGATACATCAAAATGCGGCAAGTGTCCTTTATGTCTCATAATGGGCAGAACTGATGAATTCAGACGCGACAAAAAAATAGATGGAAAAAAGAAAGACAAATGGTCGGTTCATTTTTCCAATCTTTTTGAAAGCACAACCAGGATATTCAACTGGGAGGATATTGCTGTCAAACGGATAGTCAACAGAGTTGATCCGTCAAGCGGCAAAGCAAAGGATTATATGAAAATATGGGAGATAGATCCATCCATATCTTCTAGATTTAAAGGCACAATAACTATTAATACGCAAAAAATGCAGGAAGATGCTGCTGCTGATAAGATAAAGCTCTTTATCGGAGCAGGTCTGGCGCAGTTGAATATCCTTGCAGGCTCTATCTGTCGTGTCGATATCGTAAACGAGAATCATAATCAACTGATAAGAAAATTTATAGCATGGCCAAACAAGCATGAAAAAGATGAATCTGCAAATAACAGTGAAATATCGTCAACCCTTACGCCTGCTCATATCCAAACTGTAATGGACGAATCTTTTATAAACACAAATAAAACAACAAATGTAAACGATATTGCCAAAAGTATATCCGACATATTCGGAGAGGAGCAAAAAACAGATCAACTCAGACGGCTGGCTGATGCCGTGCGCGAACTGCGAAGAAATGATCCTACAATAATACTTGATGCCTTGCCAACAGGAAAAAAAGACGGAAAAGAATCAATATGGGACCAATCTCCACGAAAAGGCTCTTCTACTTTAAGAGATATCCTCAAAAAAGAGGCAAAAGATATACAGAATAGCGCATGGCGTCTCTTTTGTGAAAGACTTGGACAGGCATTGTACGACCTTTATAAAAAGAGCCTGGCCCATGCCGAAGCGCTTCCCAGGCTTTTAGGTGAAACAGAATATTGCAGTCTTTCTTCCAAAAAGGATAAACAGGAAAACACTCTTTTTTTGCAAAACAAGATATTTCCTTCATTCAAATGGATTATTATCGGACAATTAAAAGCCGAGACCCCGTTTTTTTTCGGCACGGAAACCACAGAAGGCCAGACCGGAGCGCAAATACTTATAGAAAGGGACAGTTCTTTCCGCCTGCCACGTTCTGTTATTCGTGGAAGTCTGCGCCGGGATCTGCGGCTGGTAATAGGCGATGGCTGCAATATGGCTTTGGGCGGTGAACGCTGTGAATGCAAAGTCTGCCGCATTATGCGTCATGTTATTATTGAAGACGCAATCTCATCTTACAAAATGCCGCCGGAGATACGATATCGCATCAGGCTGAACAGCCATTCAGGCACAGTGGATGAAGGCGCTCTTTTTGATATGGAAACAGGTTTTCAAGGCATGGTTTTTCCTTTTAGTTTGCACTTTGAAACAAAAGACTCTGAGCTGAATTATTTCTTGTGGAAAGCGCTGGAGCATTGGAGGAAAGGAGAAGCCCTTCTTGGCGGGGATACAGGCACAGGTTTTGGGAGATTCAGCTTGGAAGAAGTTGATAAAGTTTTTTTCTTAGGCCTTAACAGAAAAAAGGACCATGAGATTTATCTTTTATCCAGGGGATTCAAAGGATTAAGGTTTAAAGAAATTGAAAATAAAATACCAAATGAGCGAACTGGCAATTGGGGCACAAGTCCTGACAGGTCAGATATATCGCCTAAGGCTCTTCCCTGGAAAGAAATAGAATATAAGATAACAATCACTTCTCCCCTGATTTCCAGAGACCCGATCGCAGCCATGCTTGATAAAGAAAACCCCGATGCTGTCATGATCAAAAAGAGCGTTCTTCTTCCTGATGGAAATGGGGGCAATCTGCAGGAACCTGAAACAAGGCATTTTATCAAGGCCGAAAGCATCCGCGGGATTATCCGTTCAATTGTGGCGAAAAATAAAGAGCTTTATGACCTTGATCACGAAGACTGCGATTGCATTCAATGCCGGCTTTTTGGAAGCATCCACCAACAGGGCAGACTCAGATTTGAAGATGCAGAGGTTCTTCAAAACTGCTCAGGATGCCAAAAAATGGATCATGTGGCTATTGACAGATTTACCGGCGGCGGTGTGGACAAAATGAAATTTGACGATTATCCGCTTGCAGGAAGCCCCGTTCAGCCTTTGATTTTAAAAGGAAGATTTTGGATAAAGTTAGAAGAGATGTCGGGTGATGATAAAAAAGCCCTTGAAACGGCTCTCGCTGATTTCAGAGACGGTCTTATTTCCCTGGGAGGCTTGGGCGCTATTGGTTATGGCAGGATAGGATGTTTTGAATTGATCGAAAAGCACGAACAGAACAAAGAACCAGAAGACACAAAAAAGTGGTTAAACCTGCCGTTGAAAAACTGGACGGATTCTTTCTTTCAAAAACGTTCTATATGTATGGAGAATGCTGTCAGGAAGTTTACCGCTGATGCTATCTATCACCCGCATTATTTTCTCAAACCGCCTGATAAAGAAGTAAAAAGAGAAACCGAACTTGTTTCTCATGCAAAAAAAAAGGATAAAAAGGGTGAGGCGCTGTTGACCGGAAAAATCAGATGCAGGCTCACTGCAAAAGGGCCTCTATTTATTCCTGATACGGAAGATGAGAACTATTTTAGTATGCAGGAAACTTATAAAGAGCACAAAAACTATAGATTTTTCAGGACCAATAAAAGGCCGGCAATCCCAGGCTCATCATTGAGAGGCATGATCTCTTCTGTATATGAAGCCCTGACCAATTCCTGTTTTAGAGTATTTGATCAGCAAAAACATATTTCCAGAAGCGCTAAACCGGAAAAATTTAAAAAATTTCATCAGGGAAGAGTAAAAAAGGATGAGAATGGGAACCTGATTATTCACAAAATGAAGGATATTAACCAGAACCCTTACCGTTTGCCGCTTTATGATAATAAGGCATTGACAGAAAGCATCTTGTTTAAAGATTACAAAACAGGCAACGACAACATAGACCGGAAGATCGACACAGCTATCAAGGTAAACAAAAATATTGCAGCGGTTGCGGAACACAATCGCAAGTTTCTAAAAGAAAAATACAGCGATGAAGAAAGAAAAGAGATATTAAAAGGAAAAAAAGAGATCTGGTTCACTTCGGAACCGCCAAATCCAGATTACGCCAAAGACAAAATTGTCAAATTAGTGTCGCAGGGAACTGCTGGCGCGATAAGCGGCTTTGTAAAATTTACAGGGCCAAGCATGGTGAATGTGGACAAAAAAGATAGCAAAGATTCTGACTTTGACTCAAAATGGGATGTTTCGGAAGACGAATGGAATTCTTCGGCAAAGTGGGATATCGACATACTTCCCCTTCATAATGACACAGATAAATGGAAAAGCCAGAAAAAAGAGTATCCACGCCCGCTCTTTGTATGTGTCAAAGATTCTGTTGAATATAAAATGATAAAACGGTGTGAGAATGTTTTTCTCAAACCGGAAGGAAAACCGGTTGAATATACCTTACCTGACAGAGTTCGCAAAGAGTATAATGAAATACTGAAAGATAACAGGGATAATACAGAAAAAATTCCCCTGGTTTTTAAGAACCGAACTTTGCATAATAAACTTTCAGAAGGCGATCTTGTTTACTTTATTTCCGGGATGGACGGCATCAGCGCAAAGATCGTTCCTGTGCGAGTTTCCCGGATGGTCGATGACAAGCCAATGGGCAAAAGATTTCCCAGCAGCGATCTTTTTCCAAATGGCAATGATTCCCTCCGTCCGTGTCACCATATCTGCATAGAAGATTGTGAAAAGTGTGCCGATATTTGCGATCATGTCAAAGATTACTTCAGTCCGCATCCAAAAGGTCTTTGTCCTGCCTGTCATCTGTTTGGCACAACTTATTACAAAGGACGTGTAAGCTTTGGGATAGCCTGGCTTAAAAACAACAGACCTGCTGCATGGTATATTAAAAGTGAAGATAATGATCCTCTCAAGAGAGGCAGGCTTACCCTTCCCCTTTTAGAACGCCCAAGGCCGACATGGTCAATGCCTGATAAAAACCATGACACAAGGTATGAATTCGGCGGTGATGATAAAAGCTCCGAAATTCCGGGCCGTAAATTTTATATACATCATCCCTGGTCAGTTGATAAAATCAAAAAGAATCAATTTAACGATAAAAGTGATAATAAACCCAGGACAGACGATATAAAGCCAAATAAAAACAATCGGACCATTGAGCCTCTTGGGAAAGGGAATGACTTTGATTTTGAAGTCAGGTTTGATAACCTTAGAGAGTGGGAACTCGGCCTGCTTCTTTATTCCCTGGAACTCGAAGACAGTCTTGCCCATAAACTGGGCATGGCAAAAGCGTATGGAATGGGAAGTGTGCAGATAATGGTGGAAGAATTATCATTGAAAAACGAGCGAAAAGAAGATTCAGATAAGCAAATCAATAAAACAGCCTTGATAGAAAAGGGCTTTGAGCATTTGGGAATCGATAAATCAAATCTATCTGATTTAAGCAGGTTTCCTCACATCGCCAAATTGCGCGAACTGCTCTGGCTTCCACCTGAGGACATTTGTGCAAATGTTCGATATCCTGCCTTAAAAAAAAAAGATAAGGACGACATTCCAGGTTATATTGATTTTGCTAGAAAACCGGATTCAAAGACAAAGAATTCTTTCTATTTATCTCCTGAAAAGCGTCTCGCTATACTTCAAGTTCCGTGGGAATCGTGGTATTATGATACAAAATTTACAGATACAAACATAATGTCAGGCGCTGTTAAATGGTTTGATAATAAAAAAAAGTATGGATTTATTGCTGGCGATGACGGACAGGATTTTTTTGTCCATTCCACCGGCATAGCTATCGAAGGCTTTAAGTCCTTACAAGAGGGACAACGGGTAAAATTTAAAAAAATAATTGCACACAAAGGCCCGCAGGCAATAAATGTTGAGATTGATAAATGAAGCTCCCCGCCGCAAGCGGATGGGGTATTAAAAAATCATAATAAACTGAAAATGCTTATGGGAAATTGGATAATCGCAGGTAATTTAAGGATAATAACAATGGGCCCAAAAAGGATAAGTTTATGATGCTACTAAAATATACGTATTGGCAAGATTGTGAAATGTGGCTCGGGTATCTTGAAGAATATCCTGACTATATGACTCAAGGAGAAAACATGGAAGAACTTTTGGAGAATCTGAAAGATATTTACCAAGAACTTAGTAGCGGCGCTATTCCTTCTGTACGGCATGTTGCTGAATTGGCTGTCGCATGAAAAGGCGCGATCTAATATCAAAGCTGGAAAAGATGGATTGTATTCTGCTCCGTCACGGTGGAAAACATGATTGGTATCACAATCCAATTACAAAATTATCTCAACCTGTTCCACGGCACCGTGAAATCAAAGAATATCTTGCTAAACATATAATCAGGAAATTGACTTAAGAGGTTGAGATTGATAAATAAGTTGAAAATACTGATGGAAAATTGGATAATTTTAGGCAATTTAAGAATAATCACAATGAACTAAAAAAGAATAACTATCTGGAATAATATATTATTTTTCGCAAAACATTTTTTGAGATGACAGCAAAGAGAAAAACTTAGCCTTTTATGTTGTAATATCAGAAAGTTGTGCAAGGGGCATCTTGATCGACACCTCTGGGAGCAAGTCAAAATGCTATATAATAACATAGCATGTTTAATGCATAATTTTAGTAAGTTGGGAGCATTCCTGCGTTATACCCTAAAAAACGTAAGGGGGGGGGGTCGGAAGGATGCCCCAGAACTGTAATGTAATGGTACATGTCCGCCGAGCGAAATATCAAAATCAATAGGTCGGAAGGATGCCCCAGAACTGTAATGTAATGGTACCGTGTTTTCTGCCGTCAATTCTTCAATGATGTTGTCGGAAGGATGCCCCAGAACTGTAATGTAATGGTACCTTACCTCTTTCTCGAGTTCGCGTTTGTATGCGTCGGAAGGATGCCCCAGAACTGTAATGTAATGGTACACCTCCTGATATTATGTTAGTGTATTTATCTATTGTCGGAAGGATGCCCCAGAACTGTAATGTAATGGTACTTTATCATTTTGATTGAATATCTAATTTTTAATCGTCGGAAGGATGCCCCAGAACTGTAATGTAATGGTACATTGTAGAGGCACGCCATTGGTGTGTCTTTACAGTCGGAAGGATGCCCCAGAACTGTAATGTAATGGTACATTGTAGAGGCACGCCATTGGTGTGTCTTTACAGTCGGAAGGATGCCCCAGAACTGT
>Ga0255419_10037_pt1 | contig 26848 bp, 27 predicted proteins | sample ANMaggSeSYBR02J3_FD_182658 | JGI IMG/M metagenome (GOLD analysis project Ga0255419, IMG submission 182658) | Sediment cell enrichment communities from methane seep in Santa Monica Basin, California, United Staets - ANME aggregate JGI... | ecosystem: Environmental > Aquatic > Marine > Cold seeps >...
CTGCGGAGCTGCTATGAATGTGCAGCATGCATTGACGATTGCCCTGTTACCAAGATCATCCCGCAATTCGAACCGAACCGGATAATCGGAGATGTATTACACGGGAAACTTGACCAGATCGTGGAATCTCCCGATATCTGGTACTGCATAAACTGCTATACATGTTATGAACTCTGCCCGCAGAAGTTCGGCATGGTAAAAGTCTTTGACCGTCTGAAAACCATCTCCTGTGAGCGCGAGACGGCTCCGGATGGTTTCAAAGGCGGACTTCAGATGTTCATGGATACTGGGAAGCTGGGCGAGCCAACAGCCATGCGTAAAAAATTGAAATTACCTAAACCGCCAAAAAGCGGTGCAGATGATCTCATGGAGTTGATGAAGGTCATCAAAAAACGAAAAGAGTCCGGATTAAAATCCGGAACGGGATCAAGTTCAACAAAACCAGATAAAGTCAGTGAAGATGAGCTTCGTGAAAATGAATTTCGTGAAGATGAGATTCATGAAGATGAGATTCGTGAAGTTGATGTTAGTAAAGAAAAACAGGAGGCAGGTGAGTAAATGAGATGTGATTGTTATATTCCGTCAGGGTGTGCCGTTTCCGGTATAATGAGCAAAGCGGGAGAGCGAATGGATGGAAACGATATTATCAGGTCAATTGCCTTAATGCATGACCGTTCGAACGGTCTTGGAGGCGGTTTTGCAGCATACGGGATATACCCGAGACATGCTAATGAATATGCATTCCACATGATGTTTGACAATATGGAGGTAAAGGATCAGTGCGAGGAATATTTCAAGGATACGTTCGACATCGTTCTTGATGAGGAGATACCTACGCGTCCCGGTGCTGTCTTTGAGCAGGATACCTCTGGAAGGTCTGCCGAATGTGGAACGCAACCGATCACGTCTCCCCCGATACTGTGGCGCTATTTTATGGATGTCCCCGAGCATAGAACGAAATTCGTTTCAGAACGTGAATATGTTGTTGAAAAGGTGATGGATATCAACTCAAAGTTCACCGGTACTTTTGTTGCATCATCTGGTAAGAATATGGGAGCCTTTAAAGGTGTAGGATATCCGGAGGACATTGGAATGTTCTACAAATTAGACGAGTATAAAGGATATATCTGGACAGCACACGGCAGGTTCCCGACAAACACGCCGGGATGGTGGGGCGGAGCACATCCATTCTGCCTTCTTGACTGGTCAATTGTCCACAATGGCGAGATATCATCCTACGGGATTAACAAACGCTACCTTGAGCCGTTCGGATACAAGTTAGAACTCCGGACAGATACTGAAGTCGTGGCATACCTGTTCGACCTGCTTATACGCAGGCACAAAATGCCAATGGATCTGGCTGTCAAGGCACTTGCATCACCTTTCTGGAAAGATATTGACAGGATGCCCAAACGCGAACAGAAAATCGCAACTGCGATCAGGCAAGTTTATGGTGGTGCACTTTTAAACGGACCGTTCAGCATCATTCTCGGATACAGTCGCGGTATGGTTGGATTCAATGACCGTATCAAACTGCGGCCCATGACCTGTGCAACAAAAGGTGATGACATGCTGTATATGTCATCAGAGGAATCAGCGATCCGGGAGATCACAGACCCGGATACGGTATGGAGCCCGAAAGCCGGAACAGCAGTTATAGGCGAACTAAATGGAGAGGTGGAATAAATGATGTCCCAAATACCACCGGAATTTATAGTGAAGATCGACTACGACACGTGCAGACGGTGCAGGCGCTGTGTCATGAACTGTAGTTTTGGATGCATGCAATTCAAGGACAGGGTGGTACCTGACCACAAAAAATGTGTGGCATGTCACAGGTGCGTAACTTTCTGTCCTGAATCCGCAATATCGATCACTAAAAACGAACTAACTTACAAGGACAGTGCTAACTGGCTGCCTGAGACCCGGCAGAACATCTTAAAACAGGCAGAAACAGGCGGCATTCTCTTAACAGGAATGGGTAATCCCAGACCATACCAGATACTTTGGGATCATATGTTAATTGATGCGTGCCAGGTCACAAACCCATCTATAGATCCACTCCGTGAACCAATGGAACTGCGGACATTCCTCGGTCGCAAACCAAACCGCCTGGAGTTTACCAGGGACGGGAATGATGAGATCGAACTGTCCACCGAACTTCAACCCCAGGTTAAACTGGATGTGCCGATCGTCTTTGCGGCAATGTCGTATGGTGCGATAAGCCTGAATGCGCACAGGGCACTTGCAATGGCTGCTAAAAATTCAGGAACACTTATGAACACAGGTGAAGGCGGAATCCACAAAGACCTGGACTCATATACAGATAATATTGTAGTCCAGGTCGCATCCGGCCGGTTCGGTGTAACCAGTGAATACCTGAACTCGAGTGCGATGGTTGAGATCAAGATCGGACAGGGTGCAAAACCAGGTATCGGCGGACATCTCCCCGGTGAGAAGGTGGGAGAAGATATATCAAAGACCCGGATGATCCCTGTCGGGACAGATGCCCTCTCTCCTGCACCACACCACGATATCTATTCAATAGAAGACCTATCGCAGCTCATCTATGCGATCAAGGAAGCCACGGATTATACTAAACCCGTTTCTGTCAAGATCTCTGCAGTGCACAATGTGGCTGCTATTGCCAGCGGGATCGTACGTGCGGGTGCGGATGCCGTTACGATCGACGGGTTCCGCGGCGGTACAGGTGCGTCACCAATGGTGATAAGGGATAATGTAGGGATACCGATCGAACTTGCACTGGCTGCGGTCGACCAGCGCCTGCGTGATGAAGGTATCAGGAACAATGCCTCGATCCTTTGTGCAGGAAGTATAAGGAACAGCGGTGATGTGGCAAAAGCGATCGCTCTTGGTGCTGATGCGGTTGTCATCGGAACTGCGGCTCTTGTGGCAATGGGATGCCGGGTGTGCCAGAAGTGCTATACAGGCAACTGTGCATGGGGCATTGCTACCCAGAAACCGGAACTTGTGCGTAGGTTAGATCCGCAGGTCGGTGCAGAGCGGCTATCGAACCTCGTGACGGCATGGGGTTATGAACTACAGGAGATCCTGGGTTCACTTGGAGTCAACTCCATCGAATCCCTGCGCGGCAGTCGTGAAAGACTGCGAGGTATCGATCTTGATGAACAGACCCTGAAACTGCTTGGGATCAAACCTGCAGGGATAGGGCAGTGAGGTGGTTGCAATGGTGATGAAAATCGACTGCAAAAGAATGTATTACAGGAAGCTGAACAGTATGATCCGTGATGCGGTAAAAGAAGGTGAGACCGAGTTCATACTCGATAATGTGAACGGTCAGCGCTATATCGGCAACGGGATCAATAAGAAGGTTAGTATTACTATAAACGGAGTACCCGGAAATGACCTTGCGATGTTTATGAACGGTCCTGATCTTGTAATCAATGCCAATGCACAGGATGGTGTCGCAAACACCATGAATGCAGGTGAGATCATTATACACGGCAGCGCAGGGGACGTATTAGGATATGGTATGCGCGGCGGAAAAATGTATATTAAAGGTAATGTGGGATACCGCACCGGAATTCACATGAAACAGTATAAAAAACAGATACCTGTGATCATTGCCGGTGGTACTGCCGGTGATTTCTTCGGTGAGTATATGGCGGGTGGAGTCCTGGTCCTCCTTGGTCTGGATAGGGACGAGAATACACCGATCGCTGGTAATTATCTTGGAACAGGCATGCATGGCGGTGTGATCTACATCAGGGGCGAGGTAGAGGAATACACGTTGGGTAAAGAAGTAAGTGTACTGGATCCGGATGCAAAGGATGAAAAACTTTTAAAGAAACACCTCAGTGAATATTGCAAACACTTCGGACTTGATCTTGATGAATTGCTAAGTAAGCCTTTCATCAAACTGATTCCTGTATCCAGCAGACCGTATGGGAATATGTATGCATATTAATTGTCAAGGTCAAATCGTGTCTTTAGATGTCAAATAAATAATGTAGGCCGGTGAATAAAAATGAGTAAATCGGATGTGTTAAATACTCTGCAAAACGCAGGTCTTGATGTACTTACCTGCATGCAGTGCGGTACATGCAGCAGCAGCTGCCCGTCAGGACGCTATACGAGCCTGAACACACGAAGAATTGTAAGAGGAACACGTGTAGGCAAAGACATACTGCATGACGAAGATCTCTGGATGTGCACTACCTGTTATACATGCCAGGAGCGGTGTCCGCGCGAGATAAAGATCGCTGATACGATCCTGGCGATAAGGACAATTGCTGTGCATGAAGGTGTCATGCTGCCGGCACACAGGAAGGTCAGCCAGCTGGTGCTGGAGTACGGTCACGCCGTACCCATCATCAATGATGACGTAAAAGAGAAACGTAAGAAGCTTAAAATGGACCCCATCCCAGGGACAGTTCATAAATACCCGGAGGCACTGGATGATGTGCAGACGCTTTTACAGTCGTGCGAATTTGACAAACTGGTGGCCTGAAAAGCAGAACGTGTGAGAAAGAGGAGATGTTATCCTGTCAAAGTTATCACTGTTTCTGGGCTGCATTGTCCCGAATCGTTATCCTGGAATTGAAAAAGCTACACAGTTATGCCTCGATAAATTAGATATCGACTGTTTTGATCTCCCGGGTGCGTCGTGCTGTCCGGCGCCCGGTGTGTTCAGGTCATTCGATAAACCGACATGGCTTGCACTTGCAGGTCGTAACATTGTACTATCCGAGGAACTCGGGTGCGATGTCCTGACAATATGTAACGGCTGTTACGGTTCACTCACAGATGCAAATCATGAACTCAAAGAGGACGCAGCGCTTAAAAAAAGCACGAATGTCCATCTTGGGAAGATCAGGAAAAAGTACGAGGGAACTGTGGATGTGCGGCACATCGTGGAATTTCTCTATGATGAGTTCGGACCTGAAAAGATAAAGGAGATGGTGGTAAAGCCGCTTGACCTCAAGGTTGCGCTGCATTACGGCTGTCATCTCGTAAAACCTTCAAAAGAGCGCCAGCTTGGAAGTGTGGAACAACCCACTTTTTTTGATGAACTAATCGAAGCTACAGGTGCTGAAAGTATAGATTATCCTGATAAGATGGCGTGCTGCGGCGCCGGCGGAGGCGTGCGCTCGGCACTACTTGAAAAATCGCTTGAGATGACAAACCATAAGCTCTCACGGATACGTGATGCCGGTGCGGACTGCATTGTGAATGCATGCCCGTTCTGCCACCTGCAGTTTGACAGCGGACAGGCCGAGATCAGGGAGAAGTTTGCTTTAGAGTATAATATCCCGGTATTGCATTACAGCCAGCTCCTCGGGCTTGCGCTTGGATTTCCACCTGAGGAACTTGGAATTGACCTGAATATCATAACGAACGAGGAGTTCTTTGAAAAGCTCGGAGGACGTATAGAATAGTGATAAGGTTGTGAAGATATGAGTGGCGGAAAAACAGGTGTGTACCTTTGCAGGTGTGGCGGCAATATCTCGGATGCAGTGGATGTTGAAGCGATCGCCGAGAAAGTTTCAGGAATGGACGGTGTGGCGATAGCGAACGTTCAGGATTACCTGTGCAGCAGTGCGGGACAGGGTAAGATAAAAAGCGATATTGATGCAGGGATGATAGACCGCGTGGTGATCGGTTCGTGTTCTCCGAAGTTGCATCTTGAAACATTCCGTGCCATGGCAAAAATGGCAGGTATCAACCCGATGCTTCTTGAGATCACAAACATCCGCGAGCAGTGTTCATGGGTGCATGAGGACCAACAAGAGGCTACAAGGAAAGCGAAAGGACTTATCACGGGCGCGGTTTTCAGAATGAACAGTCTTGAATCGTTGGAGCCAATCATTAAAGATCTCGAAGACCGCGTGCTGGTTGTTGGCGGCGGTATTAGCGGTATTACGGCAGCACTTGAGATGGCCAATGAGCATGAGGTCATCCTTGTCGAAAATAAAGCATATATCGGGGGTCACATGATCGGTCTGTCAAAGACGTTCCCGACATTTGACTGCTCGCAGTGTACCCTTACGCCGAAGATGGTGGAGGTGTTCAACCATCAAAACATTACGCTGTACACCCAAACCGAGGTTGCATCGGTTGATGGAAATGTGGGGCATTTCAAGGTAACCCTGCGCCGTATGCAGAGGTACGTGGATGTTGATGCGTGTACCTCATGTGGCAGGTGTGCACAGGAGTGTCCAAAGGATGCGATCGCACTGCCGTTTGTGCAGGCAATCCCACAGGCATACATTATTGATATGGAAAAATGCGTAAAATGCGGTCTTTGCGAAAAGGTGTGCGCCGTTGGCGCGGTCAAACTCGATGACAGGGAGGAGGACATTGAGGTTAATGTCGGGGCGATAACCATAGCCACAGGGTTCGAGCCCATCGACCCATCTATCATCGAGGAGTACAATTACGGGCGGCATCCGGATATCATAACCGCGATCGAGTTCGAGGAGATGCTTTCTGCTATGAGCAGGACCGGTATGCGTTTACAGAAGTCGGATGGTACGATGCCGCAGAAGGTTGCTTTTGTGCTGTGTGTGGGTTCGCGCGATTTTAATCGTGCGAACAAGTACTGCTCGAAGGTATGCTGCCTGTATTCGCAGAAACAGGCCCAGCTGGTGCTAAAGATGAACAAGGATGCGGATGTGACGGTCTTCTACATCGATATGCGCGCAGCAGGCAGGCGGATGGAAGAGTTCTACCATCATGCGCAGGAGGTGGGAGTGAACTTTGTCCGCGGGCGCGTGGCTGAGGTGAATCCGCTGGATGGCGGCGCGTTGCAGCTAAGGTATGAGGATACGTTGCTTGGTGAGATTGGAAGCGATGAATTCGATATGGTTGTGCTGTGTCCGTCGCTGAACCCGTCAGGTGGGACGCAACAGCTTGCCGACCAGCTGGGTGTGCCTGTTGGCAGTGATGGTTTTATCGAAGAGAAGCATGTCAAGATCGATCCTGTGAATACGCTGAACCAGGGTGTATTTGCAGCAGGATGTGCGCTTGGACCCAAAGACATCCATGATTCTGTGACAGAAGCCATGAGTGCGGCACACAAGGTTTCAGGGTTCCTTGGTAAAGGCATGATATCGATCTCGCCTGAAAAGCCGGTGATCACGGATGCCTGCGACGGGTGCGGTATCTGTGTGGAGGAATGCCCCTATGGTGCACTTTCAATGAAGAACAAAAAGCCAGTACTCGAAGCGCTTTCATGCAATGCATGCGGGATATGTGCAGCCGTATGTCCGCAGGAAGCGGTGGAGATCGCAAATTACACGCGCAAACAGTTAAAGGCGCAGGCTGAAGGGATACTTGACGCAGGTATGGGCGTGATCGTGTACATCGACCCTGCTGCGTATGCGGCTGCAGATATTGCTGGTGTGAACAGGAGTCCTTATTCGTCGCTTATCAGGTTTGTCCAGGTGCCGTCCATCCATGTGCTGGATGCGGATATTGTGAACCATGCTTACGAGCACGGTGCAGGCGGTGTGATGCTGATCGAAGGTACGACTGATGAGGCGCTGACCTCAAGGTCCAAGGACCTGTACAGCAAACTGAAGAAGGCTACAAAGGAACACAAAAGGCCTATTAGGTACTCGCATATCGAGACTGCGCAGTATGAGAAGTTGATGAATCTTTTAAATGTGTTTGCTGAGCAGGTGGCTGCGAAGGCGGCGAAGAAGGCCGGGAAGAAAGAGGCGTGAAGATATACCATCTTATAATCATTTTTCAGTGGGTTTGTTTGCAGCCAATCGTTTATGAAATAGTAGGTTCAATTCATATTCTGCAAATCCGAATTACCCACGTGAAGAACATGACCTGGAGATTCATCGACACCGACATGATAGACGGCTACTACAGCGCAGCCCTGTTCGAATCGATCGCAAAACACGTTGGAAGCGGTGAGGTTGACGATACTATCCTGTTCTGGCGCGCCAAAACGCCTGCCGTATATCTCGGATACCACCAGTACGTGGAAGATGAGATACACGAGGACTACTGTGCAGCCAGCGGTATCCAGGTAGTACGGCGAGTGCTCGGCGGAGGGTGCGGGTATTGTGATGAGAAACAGATCCTGTTCTCCGTGATTGCCAGCGAGGGCGGCGGTGCGGTTCCCACTGACATCCAGGGGGCATATTCACGCATCCTTGGCGGGCTTATAAACACGCTAAGGGCGCTCGGGTTTGACGGCAAGCTCGAACCCATGCGCAATGCAGTATATTCACAAGGGCACAAGATATCTGGGAATGCACAGGGAAGGTTTGCGGGTGCAGTGCTTTTTTGTGTAAATGATGTGATGGACCTTACCAAATAGGCATTTTTCAGCTCAGTTCTGGATTCGCTTAAAGGGCAGTACTAAAAGACTCTTTCGATAAACATCGCTACCTTTTATACATCAAACCCTACACAACCCAAACGTGTGCACAAAAGTATTATTGCAGACGAATCTTATAGTTGAGATTAAAAGGAGCAAGATTATGACACAAGAAAGTGTAGAATTATTTATACCTTTCGAATCACTGGTTAAATCTATCACAAAACTACGTATGAAGGACAAATTCCGGCTTAGGGGGCTGTTGGATGAACAAATGGCACATGCTGAGGAAAAGACATGGGGAAAAAGACCCTATTGTGCAAGCTGAGATTCAGGAAGCTCGCAATGCATATCAAATAGGAGACTATGTGACTATCGATGAATACATCGCTCAGCGGCGCAGGAAAAACTGATGAACTACTGGGTTGTAATCCCAAAGCCAGTATAGAAGCAACTAGATGACCTACCTGATGCTGTTTATGGCAGTGGCGGGAACTTATAAATAAGAATATAAAATATTATAAAAAAATAACAATCGGAGCGATAATATTATGAATAATAGATATATGTTATCAATTGGTCAACAACATGTAGGGCGGGATATCAATATAATTGCAGGAGATTTGAATATCAATCAAAATTCGCCCGCGAAAGATGTCTTGAAAGTGATCCAAGCTATTCAGCATAAAGTTGGTGAACTGGATATTGAAGAAAAAGGGAAAAGAAAAATCGGGAATTATCTCGATAATGTAATATCTGAACTCGAAGATAAAGAACCTGATAAGAAATCAATTGTGGAAAACATTAAACAAACCAATGAAATTTTGAAAGACGCAAATACAACTGGCAAAACTTTGGAAGATATCGGGATATTGATTGGTAAAACTGCCACATGGTTGGGCACAACTTATGTAAACTTGGGTTGGACACCATAAAAATATGTCAAATGAGAAATATAGCTATAATGTCGAAAACCAAACTGCATTGCAGGATATCAATATCATTGCAGGAAATTTGAATAAGACTGCTATATACCAAGGAGAGATAAAAGAAAAAGTAACTCTACCTTCTATACAATATATCTTGAGAAAGGGAAAAACGTTTAAGGGGGATTTTTCCAAGAAAGAACCTGAATGGGTAGATTTCGAGCAGGGTTTCATTGTTGAACGAAGAGACGTTGATAAAATTATAAAAAAGCTGGAAAATGAAAAGATTCAACTAATTTTGGGCGCCCCCGCATCTGGGAAATCTATTGTTCTGAAAAATGTTGGATTTAAACTTGCTAATGAAAATATGGATGTTTATGTAGTAGAACTTAAAAAATATCCACGAGATGAAGTAAAACTTCTTTTTAATAATATTCTCGAATTAAATGATGAAAAACTGATATTTATAGTAGATGATGCACATCTCTCCATTGAAAATTGTGAACGATTTGTCAGGGAATTCAAAAATGGAGGGCGCGGAAAGCTAATAATTGGGTCACGACCAACAGAAGAAATTCTGGGAGGACATCCTAAAAATGCTTCTGAGTTTGAATATTTGAGTAAAATAGAGGTTCATGCGGAGGATGTAGCAGAAGAGATGACTAAGAGTTTTTTGAAGGTTGATTATAATTTTAGCGATGAAAGAATAAACACAATAATAAAAAACATTGAAAAATATAAAAAAGACCTATGGTTCCTATCTTGGGCCTTAAAGGCGTATGATCCTAAAAAGAACTCGGTAGAAGAAGAAGAGATTTATGCGAAAATACGGGACTCAATTAGAAATATAGACACTGGAAAAGGGATTACAGCAATAAACGCAGAAGATGTTTTTCTTCCTTTGTCAATTTTTTACAGATTTGAAATCACAATCGAACGAGAGTTTCTAGAAGAGCAAATGGGTATCGAAGGAACAATAATCAATCGATTAATAGAAATGTCAGAAATAGTAGAAACTGAAGAGATAGGAAGAAACAAAATGCTTTCATTCAACCATTCTTCTATTGCTGAATTATATTATGGTGCATATCAAAGGTATCCTTCTTTCGGGAAAGAAATAAGTAATAAAATTTTAAATCAAAAAGACAGGAAATATCTAGAGAATTGCTTGTTTTATAAGTATATTACCACATATCCAAGAAACGCTGTTGAAGTGGTTGTTCATCTTCGAGAAATGATGAAGGGATCACAAGGCGCAAAAATATTAGAAAAATTAACCAAATGTAATAAAATACAAACATCAATTGAAGAAGGAATAAAAAAAGAAAAGGATATATTAGAAATTGGAAAATGTGTATTGTTTATTTTACAAGCAAGAGAAAAAGCTGGATCAAAACTGGTTAATAGTATTGATATCGGCGATTTATCATCAAAAATCGATAATGAAGAGGACATTTTAAAAATTGGATATAGTTTATTTTATATCGACAATAAAGAAGTAAAGAAAAACTTAGTTAATAATATTGATATTGATGCTCTTTCATTGAAAATAGAAAAAGAAGAAAATATTTGTTCAATTGGAGATTGTATAGAGTTTATTTCATTTTCAAATGAAAAGGCAGGATTAAAACTGGTTGAAAAAATTGATATAGACAATCTCTTATCAAGAATTGATAATGAAAGTAGTCTAAAAAATATAGTACTTTTTGTAACATGCATTTTACATGCAAATGAAGAAGTTGGAATGAAACTAATTGATAAGTTTTCAAAGAGATTTAAAAAAGAAGATGATATTGAAAAGATTGAATGGATTGTATCGAGTATTTCAGGAAAGAGTGAAAAAGCAGCAGCACAACTAGTTGATAGCTTTTCAAAGAAAATTGAAAAGCAAGATATCGGAACGATTGGATACTTTGTATCGAATTTATCCGCACATAAAGATGTTATGAGGGAACTCGTCGTAAATTTTGATATTGATGTTCTTTCATCTAAAATCCAAAATGATGAAAGTATCGATGCCATTGGACGGTTTATGTGGGCAATTTCACACGCTAGTAAAGAAGTAGGATTGAAACTGGTCAAGAGCATTGATATTGATGTGCTTTCCTCAAAAATTGATAAAGAAGAGAATCTAAACAGCATTGAATGGATTATGGCGAGTATTTCATTTATAAGTGAAGAACTAGGATTGGAACTTGTTGAAAGCGTTTCCTCAAAAATCGAAAAGGAAGAAGATATAGTAAAGATTCGTTTATGTATTGATGGTTCATTACGTGAGAATAAAAATGTGGCATGTAAATTAGTTGAGAATATTGATATTGATATTCTTTCATCAAAAATTAATAATGACGCAAATCTAAACAGTATTAAACAGATTATATCGAGTATTTCACACGCAAGTAAAGATGTAGGATCTGAACTGGTCAAGAATATTGATGTTGATATCCTTTTATCAAAAATCAATAATGAAGCGGATCTTGGTGATATTTTACGTTGTATATTGGAAATTTCACATGCAAGTAGCGTGGTGGGATCTGAACTTGTCAAGAGTATCGATACTGATATCCTTTTATCAAAAATTAAAAATGGAAGTGGTAGATTATTAATTGATCATCTCATGTTAAATATATTATATGTGAATGAAGAATTTCGGTCAAAACTGATTAAAAGTTACAATAAGACGTCTTTGAAAAAATATGCATAAGCAACATTAAAAGAATTGCATACCGTGCCTCATTAGTGAAATAATGGATAAAAGGTGTGCTGAGGTCGGGTGTGTTCGTGTGGTTGTTCATGTTGCCCACTTCTTTTTGTTCAGACTATTCGATTAATAGACTTGACTGATTGCATAGTTGTGAAAAGCAGTACTTGAGTTTTCCGATTAATCGAAAAGTGTTATGATATAATGCTGCACCACCGACCTGATCGTGATCGCTCACATTTCAGTGAGTTTGGTTGCAGCCAATCATTTATGGAATAATAGGTTCAATTTATATTCTACAAATCAGAATTACCCACGTGAAAAACATGACCTGGAGATTCATCGACACCGACATGACAGATGGCTACTACAGCGCAGCCCTGTTCGAATCGATCGCAAAATACGTTGGCAAGGGCGAGGTTGACGATACTATCCTGTTCTGGCGCGCCAAAACGCCTGCCGTCTACCTTGGATACCACCAGTACGTGGAAGATGAGGTACACGAGGACTACTGTGCAGCCAATGGTATCCAGGTGGTACGACGTGTGCTCGGCGGAGGGTGTGGATTCTGTGATGAGGACCAGATCCTGTTCTCTGTTATTTCCCACGAGGGCGGCGGCACGGTTCCCGCAGACATCCAGGGCGCATATTCACGCATACTCGGCGGGGTGATAAACACGCTCATGGCGCTCGGATTTGACGGTAAGCTCGAACCCAAGCGCAATGCAGTGTATTCACAAGGGCGCAAGATATCAGGGAATGCACAGGGAAGGTTTACGGGTGCGGTGCTGGTAAACGGCAGTTTCCTGCTGGATTTTGGTTTTGATGAGATGGACAGGGTGCTCAAGAACCCCACAATGAACCTGTCAGAGGGTGTGGAGTGCGCACGGGACGGGATGATCACGCTTTCGGAGCTTCTTGATGGCGCTGGTTATGATATCGATCATGTGAAAGGGGTTTTGAAACGCGGATTTGAGGATGCGCTTGGGGTAGAGGCGCGGCGCGGTGTGCTGACGGATTCGGAGATTGAACTGGCACAGCGTTTGAATGAAAAGCACAGGAGCAGGGACTGGATATATCGGATGGATGATAAGAGGCGGAGGCGGCGGGCATCATATTCTCTAAAACATTCAGTAAGTTATATTACCAAAGACTATCAAAGGCAGAAGTTACAGGGTGCTCAGGGAGGATTTCCCCCATTTGAAGGAATGGTGCGGTGACTATCAGTGGGCTCCCAGTTGCTACCACGGCTCTGTGATTGCTGGTTGGGACGTGGTTGAGAAGTATATCCTGGCACACAATACATACGAGCATAACAGGAGATAATCCTGAAAAACCGCTATATGCCAGCCCGATATATTTATGCGAGTATACCGGTGACTGCAAAACGGCTAACCTGTGCATCTTAAAAATATTATATTTCAATGGTAAGAAAAATTGGTATAATCAAACAGTAAAAACTTATACATAAAAAACAATTCACTATACTAACTTCATAGTATCATCACAGTATCATCGTAACTTACATATATACGCATGAGTATATATACATTTGAGAAAAGGTGAGGAAAATGGCTGAGATTGTTGAATATATCCCTGAACTTAAAGGAGTAGATGCGGAGATTTTCCTTCATAAATTAGATGAAGATATTTCCTCAGATGAAATAGAGGAAGTACGTGAATGGGCTTTAGGTACCCGTTCAACAATTCAAGCTTTTTAATCTATGCCACTTAAAAAGTTTGAAAAACATCTTTTGAGCGAAAAGTGGCAAGAATCTATTAAAGATTTTGACTGTGTGGGTAGCAAAGATAACAGTAATTTTGAAAAACTAAATGATTTTTTAAAAAACGAAGCTCTGAGATATAACCAAGAGAATTATTCACGAACCAACATATATCTAGAAAATGGTACTTGCGTTGCCTATTATAGTTTAGCTATGAATGCTATAAAAGATCCAAGAATTAATATTGAAGATGAATATAAATCATTGAAAAGTTATCCCGCTCTTTTTCTGACACGTTTTGCAATCGACAAAAGATATCATAAATCAGGTATTGGAAAAGCGATTCTTAATGAAATCATTAAACATGCTTATGAGAATAAAGAGATAGCATCAAAATTTTTATTTTTGGATGCATATCCAGAATCTATTTCGTGGTATCTTGGCAATCCTTTGTTTACAATATTATATAGTGATATGGCAGAGAGAATTGAAAAATGCTGTGAAGCAAGAATTATTAAAGAGTTGAATGTACGCTTGAAGAAGGGGTATGAACTCGAATATGAATTAAATAATGAAGCAGAAATAGATAGCCTTAAAAAAAATTGTGAGAATATTTTAAATGCACATGTATCAAATATTTTTAAAGGCCTTGCTTGTGAGAATTCTCTTTTAGAAAATTGTCGTTCAAGAATCAAATTGAATTTTGAAAATAATAGACCACAAATCAAACTTGAAAACTTTAATACAAGGCAAAACTTATCAACAATTCGCGATTGGTTCAAAGAGAAGAACAATGTTTTGAATTTTGACATTACAATTCCTTTATATCTTGACATAAATAAATACTATAAGGCCATATATGGATAACAGGCCCTTTGTAATGGTCCCTTCTTTTTAATACAAAATAAAATGATAAAAATAGTTAGAAATCCTTATGCGCCTTTTTCGATGCCACGTATTTGAGCAAAGCGAAATCCTGGGTATGTGACGGCGTGCCTTGAAGCACAAGAAAGAAAGATAATAAACAATACATTTGGATAAAATTGAGTGTATTTGTATAAAGGTTCAAATCCCCCCATCCAGGTCTGCTCCCGGATGAAGAGAACGGGAAGCGCGGCATTGTGAAGTGCTGTGCAGAGTTCCTCATTACCTACACAACCCAAACGTGTTCACAAAAGTATTATTGCAGACGAATCTTATAGTGGAGATTAAAAGGAGCAAGATTATGACACAAGAAAGTGTAGAATTATTAATACCTTTCGAATCATTAGTTAAATCTATTACAAAATTACGTATGAAGGACAAATTCCGGCTTTGGGAGCTGCTGGATGAACAGATGGCGCATGCTGAGGAAAAAACATGGGAAGAAGACCCGATTGTGCAAGCTGAGATTCAAGAAGCTCGCAATGCATATCAGGTAGGAGACTATGTAACTATCGATGAATACATCGCTCAGAGGCACAGGAAAAACTGATGAACTACCGGGTTGTAATCCCAAAGCCAGTACAGAAGCAACTAGATGACCTACCGGATGCTGTCTATAACAGAATCATTAAGAAGATAAAGATGTTGGAGGAACATCCACGTTCGCGTGGGTGTATCAAACTGAAAGGATATGAGAATGAGTACCGCATCCGAATTGGCAACTATCGAATACGTTATGAAGTTTGTGACCAAGAATATATCCTAATATTACTTCACTGCAAGCATCGTAAGAGTGTGTATGAAGAATGATTTATTAGATTCCATTTGAACCTACCTATCACATGGTTAATAATCGATTTTTGACGAAATTTGATTCGAGATGGCAGTCGAATCGTAAGAATAGCGACATCATCCGGATATGAGCAGCTTAAACCCTGACCTACTCGACCCCGCTGTCTGCGAGCGGATGCGCAAATCCAAACATCAGTCCCTTGAAAAGTAAGGCAGGAAACTCAACATTTTCATCACATCGAACAACTTTCCTTCCATATCACTCACTGGCAGCAAGTGTCAGTTGAACTGCAAACACTGCGGCAGCAGACTGCTTTCCCGCCTTATCCCTGCCAATCCATCTGAGATACTAGAGCAGATCGCGCGCCGTCTTGCAAACAACGGCATAAAAGGTATGCTCACAATAGGCGGGTGCGGCATAAAAGGAAAAGTTCCCACAGCAACGGTGGCCCAATACATCAAAAGAATTAAACAGCAGACCAACCTGATTGTGATCGCTCACACTTCAGAGAGTTTGGTTGCAGCCAATCGTTTATGAAACAGTAGGTTCAATTCATATTCTGCAAATCCGAATTACCCACGTGAAAAACATGACCTGGAGATTCATCGACACCGACATGACAGATGGCTACTACAGCGCAGCCCTGTTCGAATCGATCGCAAAACACATTGGCAGCGGCGAAGTTGACGATACTATCTTCTTCTGGCGCGCCAAAACGCCTGCCGTGTACATTGGATACCACCAGTACGTGGAAGATGAGATACACAAGGACTACTGCCTAGCCAACGGTATCCAAGTGATACGGCGAGTGCTCGGCGGAGGGTGCGGGTATTGTGATGAGGACCAGATCCTGTTCTCTGTTATTACCAGCGAGGGCGGCGGCGCGGTTCCCACAGACATCCAGGGCGCATATTCACGTGTCCTTGGCGGGCTGATAAACACGCTCAGGATGCTCGGGTTTGACGGCAAGCTTGAACCCACGCGCAATGCAGTGTATTCACAAGGGCGCAAGATATCAGGGAATGCACAGGGTAGGTTTGAGGGTGCGGTGCTGGTAAACGGCAGTTTCCTGCTGGATTTTGGTTTTGACGAGATGGACAGGGTGCTTAAGAACCCCACAAAGAACCTGGTAGATGGTGTTGAGTGCGCACGGGACGGGATGATCACACTCTCGGAGCTTCTGGATGGCGCTGGTTATGATATCGATCATGTAAAAGGGGCATTGAAACGCGGATTTGAGGATGCGCTGTGGGTAGAGGCACGGCGCAGTGTGCTGACGGATTCGGAGATCGAACTGGCACAGCGTTTGAGTGAGAAGCACAGGAGCAGGGAATGGATCTACAGGATGGATGATAAGAGGCGGAGGCGGAGGCAGAGGCAGAGGCGGAGAAACAAACCGCAAGTACATTAAAATAGCATAACCATAATTGAACTACAACAACTCTGGAGGCACACCATGAGCTACGAAGGATACAAAGAGGGCAGACACAAATCCAAAGGCGGTCTCATCCGCTCATTTGTCAAGTTAGAAGGCAACCAAATCGAAGACATCGCATTTTCAGGAGACTTCTTCCTGTTTCCCGAAACCGCAATAGAACAGATCGCACAATCCCTAAAAGGTGCCAACGCCACTTCTGATTCCATACTCTTTGCCGTTCGGTCGGTCTATGAATCCGAAGGTATAACAGCGCCCGGGACTGCTCCAGAAGACTTCACAACATCCATCATGCAGGCAGTCGAATCGTAAGAACAGTGCCATTATCCGGATATGAACAGCTTAAACCCTGACATTGATACGCTTGACCCCGCCATCCGCGAGCGGATGCGTAAATCCAAACAGCAGTCCATTGAAAAGTCTGGCAGGAAACTCAACATCTTCATCACATCGAACAACTTTCCTTCCGTATCACTCACAGGCAGCAAGTGCCAGTTGAACTGCAAACACTGCAGCGGCATACTGCTCTCCCGCCTGATACCTGCCAATCCGCATGAAAGGTTAGAGCACATTGCGCGCCGTCTTGCAAACAACGGTGCTAAGGGTATGCTCATAACAGGCGGGTGCGACACAAAAGGAAAAGTCCCCACAGCGGCTGCGGCCCAATACATCAAAAGGATCAAGCAGCAGACCGACCTGATCGTGATCGCTCACACCGGATTCATTACACCTGACGAAGCGCGCGCTTTAAAGGACAGCGGTCTTGACGGAATCGCATTCGATGTAGTCGGGGATGCCGGTACTGTACGGCGGGTGTATGGCCTGGACGCAACCGAGGATGACTACCTTAAAAGTCTTCAGGCAATCTCGGATGCCGGGATCAATATCTTCCCGCATGTGTGCGTAGGTCTTGATTTTGGTAAGATTTGCGGGGAACTACCTGCGCTGGAACTCATCCGGCACATCAACCCGACCACGGTCGTAATAACAGGACTCATGCCGGTTGCGGGCACAGCGATGTCATCGGTCAAACCCGACCCTTACGACTTTGCAGAGGTCTTCTGCCGGGCTGTGGAACTGTTCCCTGAAATCCCGATAACACTCGGCTGCGCCCATTCCAGCGGGCGCGACCGCGAACTGATAGAACGGATTGCACTTGAGTGCGGTGTTTTCAATATTGCACTGCCCACGCGCAGCTTTGTCAAATATGCATGCGCAGAAGGATATGTGATCGAATATTTCGGTACCTGCTGCGGTGTCCTGCCGCAGGATTCCACCCGCATTTATGGGGATTTCATTTGAAATGACAGTTTCCTGCTGGATTAGCAGATCGAAATGGCGCAGCGTTTGAATGAGAAGCACTGGACCAATGAATGTATCTACAGGATGGATGATAAGAGGCAGAGGCGGGTAGCTCAGTTGCTACTACGACTCTGTGGGTGCTGGCCGGGAAGTGGATGAAAAGTATATCCCGGCACACAATATATATGAGCATAATAGAGGGTAAATACGGAAAAATCGTCATATACAGGCCCGGGACATTTGTCAGGGTTATACCGGTGACTTTCCACTTCCGTTGGTCTTCCTGTACATTTTTCCTTTGCGATTGTTACGGAAAACCATATATACTGGCAAACATCATGTTTAATCGTGCGAGTATTTATTAAAATCAGTGGCGATGACTGTAGTTGCCGCTTGTACATATTGAGGGTGAAATAAATAATCAAGTTTTGAGCAAAAATGAAGGGGGTATCAATGACAAAGTCTCAAGAAACCGCAGGATATGCCCGATATTAATGCCACCATCAATCAAACATCATTTAGGAGGTTAATCATGTCAAAGATAAATATTAATCAGGAGCTTTGTAAAAAAGATGGTATTTGTGTCCAGATTTGTCCGGCGGCTATATTTGTCCAAACAGAGAAAGCTACCATACCCGAACTCATCCACGAAGAGTTGTGTATCTCCTGTGGTCACTGTGTTGCCGTCTGTCCGCAGGGAGCAATTTCCCACATTGACTTTTCCCCAGGCAGTATAAAACCTATCAATCATGATCTCATTCCTTCAATCGAGCAGATTACTGAGCTACTTAAGGCAAGACGCTCCATTCGAGAATTTAAGGACAAGCCGGTCGAAAAAGAATTGATTGAGAAAATCATTGATGGAGCACGGTTTGCCCCTAGTGCTCATAATACTCAAAGCACTGAATTTGTAGTAGTTCAGGACAAAGATTTGTTGAATAAAATTACTGAATTGACAACACATTTTCTCAACAAAATTATCAAACAATTCAGTAATCCGATGTTAAGGAAGTTCTTTCTTTTGGTAGCCAGGGACGAGACAGAGGGTGCAATTGATTTATTACCACTTATTAAAGTGTTTGTTAAACATATTGAAGAAGGAAAAGATATGATTCTTCATAATGCGCCTGTTCTTCTGATTTTCCATGCCAGACGAAATGTCATCTTTTCATCTGTCAATACAAATCTTGCTTTACAGAACGCCTCTTTAATTGCAGAGGGACTTGGTCTTGGCAGTTTCTATGTGGGTTTTGTAACTGCAGCATGTGAACGCGATAATAGTATTCAAAAACTGCTTTCCATACCAAGCACCCATCAGATTTATGCTGTGATGGCTTTGGGCTATCCAAAATTCGAGTATAATAATTGGATGGAGAGAAGACCGCCAAAAATAGAGTGGAAATAGGGCTGATAATATGAGTTCTTCATCTTAGTGCGAGTTTGTATCATAATTTGTCAAATGCGCCTGAATTAAGAGATTAAAAATAAATAAACTGTCAGATAATAAATTCATGAAAACCAGTTATTTGATAATCCCCAGAGCACGACACATAAATTCATACATAGTTTTATCGGAGGCTTTTTGAAATGAGCATCTTGGTAACAGGAGGAACAGGATTTGTCGGTGGTGCCATTGTCCGAGCACTTGTAAAACAAGGCGAGAGGGTTCGCGTTCTTGCCCGTCGAACCAGCAAAACAGAAAACCTCACAGCTCAGGGCGTCGAGATCGCTTATGGTGATATCCTCGATAAAGAGAGCATTAAATCCGCACTAAAAGGTTGCGACACGCTCTACCACGCAGCTGCTCTCTATGATTTATGGGGCCTTGATGAGAAGACATTGATGGAAACGGAATGCGAAGGGACAAGGAATGCTTTGGATGCTGTGCAGGAAGTCAATATTAAAAAAGTTATTTATACAAGCACGGCTGTCGCTATCGGCGAACAGAAGGGGAAAATCGGTACCGAAACAATAAAACATCGCGGCTACTTCCTTTCGAAATATGAGCGGGCAAAGTATGAGGCTGAAAAAATAGCTATTTCATACCTGGACAAAGGACTCCCAATCATTATAGTTAATCCCGCAAGTATTTACGGGCCTGGAGATTTAAAACCATCGGGGCGTGCTATCATTGACTTCATCAATGGGCGCATGTCTGGATTATTTGAAGGTTCAAACAGTCTTGTTTATATTGACGATGTAGGAATAGGACATACTCTCGCAGCAGACAAGGGTCGGGTCGGTGAACGCTACATTCTTTCCAGAAACATTGTAACGCTAAAAGAGTGGGGTGAGCTACTCTGTCAGTTGTCAGGCGTCAAGATGGTGCCTATTATCCCTGCCTTTCTTGTAGGTATTTATTCCTTATTCGGTGAAACGGTTTCTCGTTTTATAAGGGAACCTCCTGTTCTTTCCCTGGAGACTTTTCGTATCACTTCCCATGGTTTTCGGGTCGATGGCTCGAAGGCTGAAAAAGAATTGGGTATTGTGTATACACCTTTGGAAGAGGGTTTAAGGAAGACAATAATATGGTACTGGGAACAGGGACTGCTCAAACAGAAACCGGATTGTGTAAGGGAAGATTGAGAATCGTAAAATAAAGTCTGCGGGCCACCATGGCCTAAATTGAAAAAGAAGCACTTATCTATTTTCTCAACGGAGGCCGATTACAAAATGCGTTTGAAATCTTCATGCACCCTTGAGATGCCCCGGACAGAGTGTAGCAAAATCCGGGGTCCTTGACTACGGGATGGAGGATTCATGCTCGTAAAGGGAAATGAAATAAAAGTTCATTTTTCATTTCTTTAAAAAATCTCGAATTATAAACAAAATAGAATATAAATTTTTTTATGAATATATTCTTTGTGCAATATTTAAATAATTACAAATCTAATTATCGAACATGCAGTTTACAGTAAAACTTGAAGAATCTGATGAAGGGGGATATACTGTCCAATGTCTTGAACTTCCTGCCGCAATAAGTGAAGGAGATACCAAGGTAGAAGCTTTGGAAAATATTAAAGAAGCTATTCAGTTGGTTCTGGAAGTCACTCAGGAGCAAGCACAGTCGTATACAGAAGTTTATAAGGTGGAAGTTGCCAGTGCATAAACTTCCTCCGGCATCTGGTAAAAAAATCATCAAATCTTTGAATAAGATGGGTTTCATTGTTGAACGGTAAAAGGGAAGCCATGTGTTTATGCAGAGAGGAGAACTACTATTACTGTTCCATTGAATAATCCTGTAAAAAAAATCCACTCTAAAGAGTATATTGAATCAAGCAGGTATTTCAGCAGAAGAATTGATTGAACATCTTTGAATTCCGTTCTAAAACATAAATTAATAGGCAGATTGATATTTCTACTGAGTATCCTTCAGATACCTCGTTTTTCGAAAACGAGGTATTTAATATCCTACATCCATCTTCAGTCAAAACTTTATAAAATATTTGAAAGTAAAATAATTTCTAATCAACCGATCATCAACCAATTCAGTGATCCATTATGCAAACCTCACCACTTACCAAAAAAGTCCGCGCTTCCCTTGGCACGCTCGGAGTGCTCGGTATGGAACTCGTGTTGATGGATGCGCCGCCTACAACCGCATATCTTCAGATATACACAGATAAGCGCTGTCAGGCGAACTGTCGCTTCTGCTCGCAGGCGGCGGGTGCCAATGGGGATATGAAACAGATCGCACGCGGACAGTATATCCCATCAGACCTTGATGAAGTGGTGAGAAGGCTCGGAATCGCATACGAGCGCGGCTACCTCAGGCGTGCGTGCGTCCAGACCGCTATGTATGCTAAAATGTGGCAGGATACGATGTACCTCATCAGCCGCATTCGGGAAACAAGCCATATCCCGATATCGCTATCCGTATTTCCGTTAAGTGATGAAAAATACGCTGCATTAAGGGACATGGGAGTTAATAAACTGGTGGTCCCGCTGGATGCGTGCAGTCCTGAGCTGTTTAGCAGGATCAAAGGCAAAGAGGCAGATAGTATCTATAACTGGGATACCCACCTTGACGGGATCAGGCGCGCGGTTCGTATCTTTGGCAGGGGATCGGTGGGCACGCATCTTATCATTGGCATGGGAGAGAGTGCCAGGGATGCGCTCAAGGTGATAGATGAAATGCATGCAGATGGTGTTTATTCAGCACTGTTCGCATACACGCATCTGCCCGGAACCCGGAATGTGACTTCAAACCTGAATGTCAATCACTATCGCACGGTGCAGTTAGGTGCATACCTGATCCGCGAAGGATTGGTATCTTTTGCAGATATGACCTTCAGGGACGGGAAGGTGGTGGATTTCGGGATATCCCATGCCGGGATATTGCGATATGTGGAGGTAGGGGATGCATTCAAGACAACAGGGTGCCCTGACTGCAACCGTCCGTATGCCACAGAGACGCACCAGGAGACGTTCAATTTCCCAATTGACCCGAATGCGGATGACATCAATATGATAAAAGAGCAGCTTGGAATCATGGAATAGCATCAATTGTTGAAAGCTTTAAACTAATAGAAATAAATTATTTTCTCAATCATCGTAAAAATTCAGTGTAATCTGTGTCATCTGATGAAAATGATCGCCACAGAGCGCACAGAGGACACAGAGAGGAAATACTCTGTGCTCTCTGTGTCCTCTGTGGCAGAATTGAATGACCAGTAGTGTAATGAATGGAATAGTGAAATAGTGGAGAGACGACGAATGACAGCATCAGACAGCGGGGTGTATCTTGACCGTGTTGCGGAAAAAATAAAAGGTCTGGATATTAGCGACGCAGCAAAAAAAGAGATGCTGAGATCCTTTACGATCAGGCTGGACTCATTTTCAAACAAAATCCTCTTTTTCAACGAACCATTCACCCCGGTCTCAGTCACTGGCACCGGCTGCGAATTGAACTGCAAACACTGCGAAAAACACTATCTGGAACACATGCTTGACGGCAGTGGAGGCAAACTCCGTACTGCAGTTGTAAATCTTGCAAAGAGAGGACGCAGCGGGGTCCTGCTCTCAGGCGGCAGCAAACTTGACGGCTCGGTTCCGACATACGAACTTTCAGATGAGATCAGGCAGATCAAGGATGACACTCATCTGAAAATGAGTGCCCACACCGGAATTATCAATCAGGATCAGGCTTTATCCCTGTCCACATGGCTGGATATGGCACTCGTTGACTGCATCGGGAGCGATGCCGTAATCTCAGGGATTCTGGGTTTGCCTAATACGGTAAGCGACTACGAGAACACGCTCAGGTTTCTTACCGATGCAGGGATACCCATAGCACCGCATATCATCGCAGGATTGAACAACGGGGCGCTTGACTGCGAGTTCAGGGCAATTGAGATGGTTAAGAAATACGATCCGGATGTGGTCGTGATAGTGGTTTTTATTCCCACAAAGAACACTGTATGTGCAAGTGCACTGCCTCCTGCGCTTGAGGATGTAATATCGGTGATCGCAAAGGCGAGGCAGGAATTCCCGCAAACACCCTTATCCTTAAGCTGCGTGCGCCCTGGCGGCAGGTACCGCTCCCGGCTCGATGAATGTGCAATATTGAGCGGCATAGACAGGATCGCAGTCCCAAGCCGGAGCGCGTATCAATTGTGCGCCAAGATCGGTCTGGATATCCATGAGGTCGATAATATGTGCTGTTCGTACCCACTTCAAATCAAAGGGCAAAAATAATAGCCACAGAGAACACAGAGAGCACAGAGGATTTCTTCTCTGTGTCCTCTGTGCTCTCTGTGGTAGATAAATATAAACAATGATTTATACAAATTTTATTACCCGACTTTTTGAAAGGGATACTGCTGTTCCTATAATGTGGGGTTAGAAGAGGGGGATTTAATGAAACTCGCAGCTTCATATCAAAACATCGAACTAATGGCGCCGGATGACGCTGCACTCTCGTTTTTCAAAAGCCCGTTTGCGGCACACGACACAGGCAGCGCGGTGGATATTGCATACGGCGACTTCGGTTCGGCTGCGTGCTCACCTGTTGACGGGGAGGTTGTGGATATCAGGGAATTCGATACACCCACACCCTTCAAGAAACGCGATTTCAAAGAATACCTGACCGCGATTAGCTGCAAGGGATTTATTGTAAAGATCATGCATGTCAAGCCGGATGTGGAAATAGGGGACCGCGTGCGCACCGGTGAGGAGTTTGGCACATTTATCAGAAGCGGTTACTATTATTTCTGGAACTTCTCCCACATGCATGTTGAAGTGCGCACGCCTGACGATTATGTGCGGGCGAGCAACAACATGCCGCTTGATGTGCCTGTCGGTGCGGTGAAAAAAGTTGGTGGCGGCATGGCTGAAGATGGTAATGTCTTTGGTTTTACAGGTGAGGTAGTGTTTTCCGATAAGCGATATGCACTTATCGACTGCCTGGATCACAGTTGCAGCGGCGCTATCAATGGTTATGCTGTTCATGGTTACCTGCTTGATGGATTCATCCCGACTGGTGAGCACACCTTGCACAGGTTCGCTTTGATAGGGGAAAGCCGGACTGTGCCGCCATTTGACACCATTAAAAGCAGTGGAAACTGGCACATAGTACACTCATCCAGCGTGGGTTTAAGGGTATCAGATGGAAAAAACCGCATGATAGATGCCGCCGGGGTATCGTTTATCTTATTTTTCGGTAAGCCTTTAATAAAATTAATTCCTACTCGGTATGGTGAATACCTGCCGCAGTGTGGTGAGACGCTTAGCATTCAAATCGAAACAAAAAAATGATGGTGTAGTAAGTAAAAGAGAAAAGTAAGAGGCTAATTCATGAAAGTTGAAGATTTTGAGTTCCCTGAAGATAGATTGTATTTAAAAACACATGTATGGGTAAAGCCTCATGAGGATAGGTTTCAGCTCGGTATCACAGAACTTGGGCAGTCGCTTTCCAAAGAGATCGTACACATCGACCTGCCTGAAGTCGGCGAGGTGATACAAAAGGATGACTTGATAATCGCATACGAGACAATCAAAGCTGTATCGCAGATATCACTTCCTTTCAAGTCCACGGTCGTACGCGTTAATGAGGATCTCTGGGATGAACCGAACATTATTAACAGCGACCCATACAACATCGTCATGGTCGAGGTCAAGGGTGATCATGAGGGCACCGGCTTGATGACTGCCAGTGATGCGGTTGCGTATTACGGCGAATTGATAGCAAAGGAGCGGGAACGCTATGCAGGATACTGATCACGTACATAAGGAAACATAACAATGTTCTGTCAATAGATAAAGGAGGATAGTTCAATGGAAATTGAAGGATACGAAATACCGGAAGACCTGTATTATACCAAAGACCATGTCTGGGCAAAGGTTGAGGATGACGGGAATGTGAGAGCGGGAATGAATGCTTTTGGCGCCACAGCTGTCGGTACGATAGAGTTCATCGACCTTCCGATGGAAGATGATGAATTCGAAGCCGGTGAAGCATTTGGGTCACTGGAATCAGCAAAATGGGTGGGCGGGCTTACTATGCCTGTTAGCGGCACGGTTGTTGAGGTCAATGAGGATATCGAGGATAACCTTGAACTGATGGCGGAAGACCCGTATGATGAGGGGTGGCTGATTGTGATCGAGCCGTCCAACCTGGAGGAGGATCTGGAAGCACTCGTGCACGGGGATGATATTAAACCGTGGTTTGAAGAAGATCAGGCATCGAGATGATAAGGTAGACCTTCTTATTTTTTTATAACAATTCACCTGATACCTGAATTTTACAGTGAAATAATAACTCACCCAAAAAGACAATGTTAATTACTTTGTAACTATTCAGCCCTACATAAACGTTACCGGTAGACTGAATTGTCTACGAATAGATAATTGCACACAATTCTCAAACGCCTTTGAAATCGATTAACGTAGATTCAGTATTAAAAATTAAAAAATGTATCACCATAGACACAAATAATCGGATTTTCGCCATCGACATCCTGTCTTAAGGATGGCTGAATAGTTACATTACTTTTACTTTATTTACTTCATATTAATCGTTATATCCCCACAGCTCTGCTGTGGGGAGCTTCATTGCGAAATGCCAAGGCATGCTGGTATGAAAAGTTTTTTCGTGTTTTATCATTGAACTACTAAGCCCATAACCAACTAGGATATAAAAAGAAAATTAAAAAAGTTTTATTCGAAAGAAAATATTAAGTTACCAGACGAATCTACTACTTCTATTCTCGTTCCATATTCCTTAATTATATTAATAATGCTAATCATAAATGAATGGGGTGGTTTTTCTTTAACATAAATTTTCACAATATCCTCATCATATTGAAAATTTTTAATATTTACACCATCCCGTTCAGCAAGTTTGATGATAGATAATACCATTTCTTTTTCCATATTTTTTGTTGGTATTAGTTGATTTCTAAGTGCTTCGATTTGCATTGTTAGAAAATCAATCTTTCCATCTATTCCTTTTTCTGGCTCAACAGGATGGGCCGTTGAACTGAGGCTGAAATATTTCCACAATGAATTTGTATCTTCATTTGTTTTCAGACTTTCTTCAATATGATTAGATATAGCTTTAATTTCTTCATCCAATGTCCAAGGATTTAATGCGCTTAAATACTCGTGATTATTTATAATTAATGTATCAAAAGGAATTTTTGGTGTGACATCATCTTTAATCAAACAGACCGGTTTATTCAACGCTGTTCTTATCCCTAATTCAAAAAAAACATTTGGATTAA
>Ga0255419_10038_pt1 | contig 26533 bp, 27 predicted proteins | sample ANMaggSeSYBR02J3_FD_182658 | JGI IMG/M metagenome (GOLD analysis project Ga0255419, IMG submission 182658) | Sediment cell enrichment communities from methane seep in Santa Monica Basin, California, United Staets - ANME aggregate JGI... | ecosystem: Environmental > Aquatic > Marine > Cold seeps >...
TACCTATCTTTGGGTGCTGAATAAAAATAAACAGCCACAGCACAAAGATAAAGTGATGCTGATTAATGCCAGCAATAAATTCAGGCCATTGAAAAAGAGCAAAGGTTCCAAGCGCAAAGAAGTGGATGAAACCAGACGCTTAGAGATTGTTGAAACGCTCACTAAGTACCAGGATAACGATTACGCCAGAGTATTCGACAAGGAGTTCTTCTACTTCAACAAACAGGCCATCATGCTCACCAATGTAGATAAATATGGCAACAGTTTTGAATTGAAGTTAAAGGAAGGCAAGAAGAGTGAAAAGCTTACGCCAACCAAAATTACCAACGGCGAGCGCGAACTGACCGAGTTTGTGATAACGTCTTTTGAGTCCTCTCAATATAACTCCTTAGCCGATGCTTTTGCACAGGACATCAAACCTTTCATTGCATCTCTGGATTATAAAGAACAGACACTTGTTATCACCACTGCTAAGGCACAATATTGGTTTGATGCCGAGCAAGAAACCCTAATCAAAGAAATGAATGGTAAAAAAGAGTGTCTGGGCTGCGGAAAAATTGTGGTAAAATCTGCTTATAAAAAAGCGAGCAAAAAACAGCCAGAGCGAATTGAAATTACCGTTGAGCTCACACCAGATTACCAAAAAGACTACGAAATTATTCCTTTTCATAAGGACGAAGCTGCAAATCTTGCAGCGATTGCATCCTTTATGGAGAAATACATCAACAAGCCTTTTGTATACTTGGAAAATGTAGTGGGTGTGGAGCTTAATTTCAATAAGATTTTTTATAAACCAGAGAAGCTGCGCGAAGTAGTTGACATTCTGGCTGAGATCGATACGCTTGATGATGAGTTGAAGGCATTGGAAGTGGAGCTGGCGTTATGATAAATCATGATCTGGCAAGATATGATGCTTACAAAGATAGTGGAGTTGAGTGGATTGAGAAAGTGCCTATGCACTGGAAAGTAACTCGCATTAAAGATATTACTCTTGTAAAAAGAGGGGCATCACCCAGACCTATTGATGATCCTATTTATTTCGACGAGGAAGGGAAGTTCTCTTGGGTTCGTATTGCTGATTTGTCAGCAAGTGAAAGATACTTACTTTGTACGAAAGAAAAACTTTCTGCATTAGGTGCTTCGCTAAGCGTTAAACGATACCCAGGAGATTTTATTCTGAGTATTGCTGGGACAGTTGGTAAGCCTATTATCACAAAAATAAAATGTTGCATACACGATGGCTTTGTATGGTTTCCAAATCTAAAGTTCCATCCTGAATTTCTGTATTATTGCTTTTCAACTGGTTTGCCATATCAAGGACTAGGTAAATTAGGTACACAATTAAATCTTAATACAGAAACCGTTGGTCTTATATCCATACCAATGCCATCCGACGAAGAGCTCACTAATATAATACGTTACCTTGACATCAAATCCACGCAGATTGATCGCAAGATAGACCTGCTCAATCAAAAGGTCACCCAATACGGCAAGCTCAAGAAATCTCTCATTAACGAAACCGTCACCCGTGGTTTAGATAATACCGTGGTGATGAAAGATAGCGGAGTTGAGTGGATTGGGGAGGTGCCTGAGCATTGGGAGATATCAGCGATTACTAATGTTACAACTGTAGTATCTATAAAAAATCACCCAGAAGAAGAGTTATTATCGGTTTATCGTGATTACGGCATAATTATTAAGAGTACGCGTGATGACAATCACAACAAAGCAGGACAAGACCTTTCAAGTTACAAACTCGTAGAACCAGGATTTCTCGTTATCAACAAGATGAAAGCATGGCAAGGTTCGTTAGGTGTGTCTGAATTTCGAGGAATAGTAAGTCCTGCGTACATCACATGTAAAACTGATAAAAAGATTGTAGGACGAAGTTATCTACATCACTTACTTAGATGTCGCAATTATATAAATGAATATAATCGTCTATCTTATGGTGTACGGATAGACCAATGGGATATGCGTTATAACGATTTCAAATATGTACCTGTTTTGCTTCCTCCGATGGAAGAACAAAAAGCAATTGCTAACTATCTCGATACCAAAACCGCTCACATTGACCGCATTGTCGAAATCACCAATACCCAGATCGACAAACTAAAAGAACTGCGCAAAACACTGATTAACGACGTTGTGACTGGAAAAATCAAAGTTGTATAAGGAAATGAAAAGATGAATGAACTACACCTGCAAGATAAGTTTTTGATTCCATTTATTAGAGAAGGTCTTGGTTACCGCGAGGTAAAAGCCAATACAGTAACAAACTCCCTGATTATAGAAGAAGACTTGCAGGAGTTTATTTCTCAAACCGAGCTGAATAAAAAACCATACGAAACCTTGTTGAAAAAATATAATGGCGACAAAAACAAACTGCTGCAAGACCTGATCGAACTCATCCAGGAGCGCAGCAGCAGCAGCCGTAATATGGCACTGTTCATCAATGCCAATAAATCCATTACCTTGAATGGAACTAAACTGTACCTGTTTTACACAAGCGACAGTGTAATTCATAACAATGCGCTTTTCGATGAGAATATTTTTTCAGTCATTCAGGAACTGCCTTATAAGTACAGCTATAACGGCAAGCAGATATTTTCTTTCCGACCAGATATTACACTATTTGTGAATGGCATTTATTTGGGTTATAGCGAATTAAAATCCAATTACACAAGTCAAAGTGCTCGCAAAAATGGACGTGGCAAGGTAATTAAAGATTATTTTGAGGCAATCAGAATTTATCATCAGCATTTTGACAGCAATGATATGCTGAGTAAAAAAGAGAAAGATTTCTATCGCAAAGATTTCTTGAAGATATTTGAAAAAGCAATTCACATCACCACTACTGATATTGGTGTAACTTTTGTTATTCGTACGATCTCCGATTATTTTGACGAGATACTTTTTACATGCCGTGAAGGTAAGTTTGACCGTGAAGAGATCGAGAAAAAAGCTAGTAGTGCATTTAAGCCTTATCCACTACTCAACCCCGATGCCGAGAAAAAAGACAAATTGAAAGAATTGTTTACTGTGCTCTATGGAAGGGATTTCATAGAAAAAGAGATTTTGTATTATAACTTTATTGAGCGTGATGTTTATTCAACTAAAAACGGTAAAGAATTAAAAAATGAACAAGGGCATTTGATCTCACCACGCCCCAAACAAAAGTTTGGTACAGATAAGATTATGGCCAAAATTGATGAGTTTTTGGCACACGAACAAGAAGACGACTATTTTGAAAAACTACTCGAAAAACAGCTGGTTGGAGTATCCGAAGCCAAGATAAATAAGTTGTTGAAAAAACGCAAAGCCTATTCCAACAATAAGAATGTTTATTCCTTGCTGATGCAGTATGCAGCGGGCTTTGGTAAATCCAATATTATTGGTTGGTCTACTTTGCAACTTAAAGACCTGCGTCGCGATGATGAGTATGTGTACGATAAAATCATGATCGTAGTGGACCGTTTACAACTGCGCAGTCAAATTAATTCTTTAATGCTCAACATGAACATTGACAACCGTATGTACGTTGAAGCCCGTAACAAAAAAACCTTCCAGGAAGCACTTGAATCCGATACTCGTTTGGTGATTGTTAATTTACAAAAATTTGGCTCTGTGCGCGAAATGCTGGATGACGAAGTGTTACAAAAACTTGCTGGAATGCGAATTGTGTTTTTGATTGATGAAATTCACCGATCCAATAGCGGTGACCAGCATGACGAGATGGTAAGTATCTTTGATGAGTTACAATCTCCCTTTGATGACAATACGCAATATTCTCAACTGCGCAAGAAGAAGAATCTGATAATCGGTTTTACCGCTACACCAGACGATCATACACTTGCTCGATTTGGTGAATTTAGCGGTTACGCCGAAAGCGAAAAACTGTGGCGACCCTTTGATTCATACACCATGAAAGAAGCAATTGAGGATGGTTACATTCTCAACCCGTTAAAGAATATCGTTCCCGTAGCATCTAAGATGTTGTTCGATCTGCCTACCAATCAGCTGGAAGGTTTTACTGAGAAAGAATACAAAGATGCACAGAAAAAACAGATTTATGAAAACCGTGATCGTATAGATGCAATTGCTAAATATGTGGCGGATTTGTTGGTAAAAGATGTATATCGCCAAATACACGGAACAGGTAAGGCAATGCTTGCTGTGTATTCCATTAAAGCTGCGATTGCGTATAAACAGGCAGTGAGCAAACATTTTAATGCCATGGTTCAAGAACCCAAATATGCAAAATACAGTGAGGCACCGATTCATATTGTGTATTCGAGAAATCAGGATGAACAAAGAGCCAGTGTTCTCAACGATGGTTTGACTGAAGAGAAGGTCATGCAAAACTTTGCGCTTAGTAAAAATGGTTTAATAATTGTGGTAGCAAAACTACAAACTGGTTTTGATGAAAAAAAACTGCATACGTTGTTTTTGGATAAAGAAATTAAAGGCATTAGTGCGATTCAGACCATTTCCCGTGTTAATCGCACCACCAAATACAAGAATGACTGTAAGATCGTTGATTTTTCTTACAACAATGTGAATGTACAAAATATCAAAGATGCTTTTGAGCATTTCTCTAATGTGGTTGTTAGTGACTTTGATCCCTTTGGTGATAAGAAGGTACTGGATATGTTATATGTAGAACTAAAAAAATCAGATAGTTTCGATAAGTTTTTTGGTGTATTCATGTCCATTTGCAATGATGAAACAAAGCGAGATGATCCTGAGAGTTATCTGGATTTTGAAAGCAGTTTACAAAAGTACATAGATGCAAATCCTAAGCGCACCGCTGACACTAAAGCCAAGGCAGCACAGTATTTCACAATCTTAAACCGTATTGAATATGTGATTGAGCTGGACGCAAAATACCGCGAGCCGAGTTTTTTATTCTTCTGGCGCAAGTTCAACACACTGTACAATATGATGCACCGTAGTGATACTATAAAAGATCCAATTGAGGTTTATTTCGACAATCAGATTGGTATTATTGAAGTAGAAACTAAAGACCCAAAGGAAAAGGAAAAGAAACCCATCAAAGTAGCAACAGGCAACGAACCAGGAGATGGTTATCAATTTGATATCCTTGCTATTATTGCTGCACGTAATGAACATGAGGCTAAAACGGCTTTACTTATTCAAGACTTTGAATCTAAAATTAAAAACTTTTTTGAATATGTACGAAATGAGAATGATGGTAAACGCTTGATTATAAAGATTAACTCAAATTCGTCAGAGTCTGAAATCTATGAGGACTTTGCTAAAATATATAGACGATACAAAGCACTCAACCGCCAGAAAGTCGGGGATTATTTCTTCAAAGAAATGGACGATTTGGTAAACAAGCTGTGTGATGACTTTCAATTTAGAGATTTAAAAACGTCTGAAAAAGTTAGTTACCCATAACTTTTTCTTTTTGTTGTCATCGCTCAAATAGTATTTACTACGATTCCTACAAAAGCAGGGATATGGTTCAGCATCTACACGATAACAGTGATGAAGATGAATGCATTATCTCTCGTTCCATGGGTATAGTCTATTTCTTCGATTCACATGTGCAGTCAATATCATAGTATGTTGTTTGCCAGAGATGGTAAACTTGTTTGATTGAAAATTTCCATAAATCTTTGTTCTTCCGTCTCTCTGGTACCAGTGTGTAGCAAAAGGTGAAAAAGTGCTAATATTTGCTATTTTGGCATGTTTCCAGGGGTACTTTTAATTTCATCAACACTTGTATCTGAACGTTTGACAGATCTTCGTCCATATTGATTTGATTACACGGTCCTAGTGAATGATGATTAGATCACATTCAAGTTCACTTGTATTCATCTTTTCAATTTTATTCGATAAGATTTTCTACTTTAAATATACTTTTTCGATCTTTAATATCTTCATGTCGTTTTCAGATTTCATTCATTTTTCAATTGTGCCCATATAAAAAAAGTAAGTTAAAAATTAAATGAACATATCATAACTTTTCGAAATGTTCATCTATATAGTTTTTAAATCCGAAATTATCAGGAATTGTGTTTTTTACAAGCTAATAATGAATAGTTCTTGGACTTTAAGCAATCGAGTTAACAAAATTGAGGCAAAAACACCAACAATGTTTGTTATTTTACAAAGCAATTGTAAAATAAGAGCACCAATGTACACATATGTACAATTTATTAAAGAAGTAAATTATTTTACTACCCCGCAGGATGGCGGTTTTAATACAATTGTTAATATGTTTCTATGCCCATTTATGTAAGTCAACGTCTACCCTTTGCAGTAATAATATACATAGAAACATATAGTATACAACCGATATTAATAGCCACTTTTGTTGATCGAGTTAACAAAATGAACAAAATTGTGTTAACTATCGGCATTTATATTCACAGTTCACGACCAATTTTGCTAAATCGGGGTCAGTATGCCGATTCCGAATTTGCCTATGTGTTTCTCATATTTCTTACCCCCTCTACCCCTAGGCGGTCGAAGGGATTTGGCTTATTCCTATAGTGTATGTAACAATTTGAGCGATAAAGTGCCTCTTGATGCCGATTTTTGTTAAAATTTTATCACAAAATAAGTATATTATATATATTCATTTTGCTACGGATTGTCCGATTTAGGATAACTCACTAGTCGGCGAACATATGAAACATTATTATGAAATGGCTTAAAAATATGATTTATTTTGTTAAAAATATATATAATATATATTTTAGTGTGGTTTTTACTTTGCCTTCAAACATGGTGCTAAAAATGAAATAAACATCTCTAATTATATTGATAAGACCCCTTCATCACTTCTAGTACTATTTAGTTATGATGTGTTACTGATTGATATGTTTCTTTTCAAATTATAACTAGATGTTTGGCACTATATCTCATCCTTCGAATAGGCTAACTCAACTTATTTTGAGTTGATCCATCCTTTGCAAGAAAGCATAATTTCAATTAAAATGGTTTCCTGAGTAGTATCTCCAATTTGACATTTCATCGATACTTTCTGTAATAGTAAATCGGGAATAGTTATTATTCCGTTTTCCCATCAGATTGCCAGCCATAGTGGTCGTTTGAACTCTATTATGCTGGAGATATATCCAAAAAGACAAGCTACTCATCAAATGTTGATGAAGTCGGTATTAGTTATGTTTTAATTGAAAAAATATGGACTAACTTCAAAAACGAGTGCTTTTGAGGCCGTAATCGATTGAAATTGATGCCAAGAGCATGTTTCTTGCTTTTATGATGAAATATTTTGAATCATCTTATTGGAATATCTCAGGAAACGTATCAAATTTGGATCATATCGCTGATACTCATTAATTTAGGTAAGGTTACATGTACAGGTGAAATTTACCTTAATAACATGGATTTTTTGTTAGTTTTTTCATTCTATGAGTTGAACAAGAAGTTTGATCATATGTGGAGAAATTATATGATTTACGGCTTAATTATGCAACATTCATGCCTCTGCTGTGAAAAATGAGCTAATTTACGGTACGTGAGAAGTAATCTATAGGTATATTCTTGGTTGTTCATATATTGAATCGTATGACTCACCCCAAATCACATTTAATATATATTAAGATAGTTGCTTAGGTGGAGAATCTTCCCCAACCTTTAAAGTATCTGAATTTGGTCCTTGAAGTTTTCCATTATGTGATCATATAATCCTAACCTGCACAGTATATCAATAATTTCCACAGAGTTCGAACAATCCATTATGTCAACCTCAGGAATACCATCTTCCATATGTACATACACATACTGATGACCAGATTTTGTGCGATACAACCCTAGAATAGAGCCTGTATATATTTCCTCACAGTCCTTCAATCTAAGGTAATCTCCTATCATTATCATTCCTCCTCATTTAAATGATCAAATATATGGGGAAGCACTGTAGGGATTAGGTCAGCACGTTTAACTCGTATTAGGTAATCATATACACTTCGATCATCTTTGAATAATTCCAAGGTACAACCACTCAACCACCCATCTGCATTTTCAATATCATTAATACTATTTTTATCATACGTAGTAAGATGAACATATCGATGGCTATGGGTAAAATGGTATATCAAATTGCATTTAATATGAGGCGGGATGCTAAATCCTGCTCGTCGTTCTGCTTTGGAAAGATCAGCTAGCCAACAAGTTGATTTCACGTAATTACGGATTATTTTTCTCATAGTTATCAAAAAAATATAAAACTATATAAATATATTTTATTAGTGCATTCTTATAATATTTTTTTTATAATATTTTTTCTGTAATATTTATTATATATAAATAAAATCAAATAATTATTAAATCTATACATAGTGATTATGGAGCTTATTACCATCCATTCATAAAAAAATAATAAAATTAACAAGACGGCATGTTATTTTTTAATAGAATTGATTATTGCAATTTAACTTCATCAAAATGTAATTAAAATATCATATTTAAGAAAGGTACGCACATCTTCAGATTTTGTTGTTATTTAATTAATGAGACTACTAACCTGAAATTTTTATGATGGTAGGTTGGATTAAAATGAGATGTCATAGTTAAATGGATCCAAGATTATATCGATACAAAAAGTCCATATTGTTAACTTTACGAAAAACTCGAATCGTATCAGTAGCAAAAGAACATCTATATGGAAGGGCCAATAGTTTGCCGTCTTTGCCATATTTATTACTAGTAACGAATTAGAGGGTATAACTGTCCCTCAAGCTGTTACAATATACAAATGCTACCCCATCTAAAGGGTAGCACATTTAATCAATCCACATCTCCACTAACATTGAATTCAGCATATACTGGATAATGATCAGATACCGCCACAGTTTCCTCTTCTGTCAGTTGATACTCCAAGTCATACCTGAAAACATTTGCTTGGCCGTATAGGTCAGATGTGTCTGTCAGAATCATTCTGTCATAGGTGTACTCCGTTGACTTTGTTGTAGTGTCATGTGTGTCATTAATGGCCCAGTAGTAGTCATCAAGGTCTGAGCTTCCGTCTTCATCGAAGTATCTACCGTCAGCATTGAAGTCTCCCAGGATAATGAAATCCTGCTCATCAGGATAGACATTCTGTGCGTGTTCCAGGGCTTCGTCCAGGGCATTTATTTCTTCGGTGGCCTCATCAGGGTCTGTGTGGATCACTATGAGAACAGCATCATAATCACCATTAACTGCCTTGAATGATGCTATGTAAGGCTGCCTGTGGAATGGGTCTGTCCCCTCTGGTTCTGGATAGGTCAATGCTTCACTTGTGATCATTATCGTGTCACGATTGTAGACATAGGCGTATTGTTCTTTGCTTGAGGTCCTTCCCAGCCTTTCACTAACAACAAATTCATAGTTAGAGCCATCGGAGTTCACAAGTTCCACCAGTTCAGGAAGAGCTGTCTGTGACTTATCCCTTATCTCCTGGATGGCCATTATATCATAGGTCCTGGTGATGTCGGCCAGGACTGCCATGACTTCAGGTTTGTCAGCTTTCGATACACCGAATACCTGAATATTGAAGGCTCCAATCCTCAGAGTTTCATGTGATAATGGAGTTGTGTTTACTTGTTCATCTTCCAATACTTCCAGTTGAATGTCTTCTGGAGATGGAACTTCGATTTGCTCGATCTCTTCTGCTATCTCTTGGATTGCTTGTTCTGTATCTTCAGAGATACAACCAAAAGTTAGTGAGATTAGAATTATAATTGCGAATAATTTGAGTTTCATAATTTTCCCTTTTTTAGGTAGAGTATGGAATTAAAATATTTAGTATTAGTGAAACCATAAATCCAATCAGTTATACAAATGGTACATTCTTAAATATTTGGAATGGAGCAATGGCATGTACACCAAGTAACATAATCTCCACTTGCGATAGTAAAGAGGATTTGAAATTTGGAATCATGGACATATTCTACTGAATAATTTACCAAATCCATAAATAAAACAGATGTACTGATTATCATTCGGCTGACCTGAATATAATCCGACAGAGTGCTTACAAAAAAACATCCTCTTGTTATCGATAAAATTATAATGGGAATATTATACAATTATATTCACAGTGGCATATAAATATGAAAACGAATATACCTTTTAAAATGAATAAGCTAACTTATGAATCTCAATTTTCAGAAATAGGATATAATACTACTTTTGAAAACGAGAATGATGAATTTTTACGCTTCGATGGTCGAAGTAAAAATAGATTCAATCTTAATACTTATCCAGATTGTTCCATAAAAAAAGATAAATATGTAATTGTTGAGAATCCAATTCCAGAATTTAATTATTTTTAATTGAGTATATGAAAATATAACTTAATTTCTTTAAAAAATTAACTTTAACCTTTTGACATAAAAGGGCAATTATAGGAGTGGATCTTGATGGAATTAGTAACAATTAGAATTATCGCAGACATCAAAACAGGAAATACAGACAAAAGAGTATTTGAGTACTTGCTTGAGGACTATCAAGCTGAGGAACACAACCAGATCGTTGATAAAATCAACCGCATGAAGAGCATACAATTTAACCAGATATTTGAAGTGATCCCTGGGTTCCAGGAGCTTTCCCCTGAATCAAACCAGTCATTCCTGAAAACAATAATGCCCTTTCTGCAATGCCAGGGTAAAGGGAGATTGATAAACACATCAATAGATCACATCGAGGACAGAGGGGAAGCAGAAGGAATCCGAGTATATCTCACAGAATACGGTGAGCTAGGATACCAGCATTTCAATAATGGGAGTTGGGGGTAAGCAATGACCGAAAGAAAACGGAACGCTTGCCCGTTGTGCGAAAAATTACACTTTATCGCCGTGTCCGTGAGGGTGGTTATTATTGCCGAAATTGCAGTGAAATAATAATGCAGCCTAAAGTAGTGATCTTTGAGGATGTCTTTAAGGCATCCGCATAATTTACGAGTTACATTAAAATGTCAGGTATAAGCAGTTACACTTCACAATTGTACATATTTTGACTAATATAAGTATTGGTGAAAAGCATTACAAGTGTACATATAATTGAAGGAAAAGGCAAACGACTTCCATACTCATATCTATAATTCTCATTATAGAATTTATACAATATCCTTTTATTTTTAATTATAACCCTCCTTTTAAAAATGTAAAAGATAAGGTGAGTTTATGAATCAATAATGACTCAACTCCAACGTTTTTTACAGTCACCCCAATAAATAAACGTATATATTATCACGAGGATTTAATTAAAAGAACATGGCCCAATCCGATGATAATATTATTAAAAATTTAAACGTGATTTTGAATGAGGCAAAAGTTTCACGAAGAGAGCTTTTACAATATTCAAATGAAAGCTTGAATCATATCTGGAAGTATGTAACATTTTTAACTTTATTTATTGGTCTACTTATTACATTTACAATATATGCACTTGAAAATTGTAATCCTTTAGTCATCTTACCACTTATCTTAAGCAGTATTTTTATAGCGTCTGCATTGTATTTATCCCTTATTGGAACTCTTCCAAGTAAATCCCTATTAGTACCAGATCCTGATATTCTATATGGAAATCAAATCGAAGAGAACGAGCAATTTATAAAAAAGGTAATTCAAACATATTTAATTCACAATAAGAAATACATGTTACAATTAGAGAAAAAATCATTTGTAAGGGAAAAGATACATCTCGCAACAATTGGTTCAATTTTAGAATTTATAATTTTTATAGTAAGTTGCATTTACAATCAATATGGACCTTTCTTTAATATTGTGGCATATTTATCATTTTGGATGATATTATTCCATACAATCTCTAGAATTTATGACCAGACCATCGAAATTAACCAACTCAAAAGAGAACTCAATCTCGATTAATAATTTTAAATCAGTATATTGAATACGAAGGTACTAAAATGGCAGAAGAAAAAGAAATACCAAAATTACCAAAAGAAGAACCTATAAAAACGAGAGAACTGTATAAATTCGCTTATTCCTCTGAAGAAAAAGAAGAGAAAGATGATTAAATGAAAAGGTGTTAAAATGGTAGAAGAAAAAGAAAAGCCAAAATTACCAAAAGAAGAACCTATAAAAACACGGGAAATATATAACTCAAAAGTCGTATTATCGAAGTCAAAGGATAATAAAAAGGATTAAGTGAAAATGTGTTAAAATGGTAGATGATATAAAAGAAAAAGTTAACTCAAATATATTTAATTAATAATCTGATTTACTTTTTTTACTTTTTTGATTTTATACGGGATGCGATATTCAATCTTTTGACAGCTTTTTATATGCATAACTATATGTACGATTTTAACAAGTGCTATTTATGGGCACAGAACTTCCTTTAAGCGAAATGTTAATGCATAGTACAGTTAGAATTCATACAAAAACACATAAAAAAGACGGCACAGAGATAGGAGTTGGAACTGGATTTTTCTTTAATTTCACTAGTGATGAAAATACGTATGTACCCGTTATTATAACAAATAAACATGTCATCGAAGGAACTGACGAAGGGTTTCTTGTTTTTACTCTTAAAGATGAAGATGGAAATCGATTATCTGATCAACATCATGAACTCAAAATAACCAATTTTGAAAAACGCTGGATGAAACACCCTCAAAAAGAAGTTGATTTGTGCATAATGCCCATTGGTCCAATTTTAAATCAAGCAAAAGAATTTGGTATTGAACCTTTTTTTATAAGCTTGGAAGAATTTTTAATTCCTTCGGACGATGAACTTAAACAGTTAATGGCCATTGAAGACATAATCATGATTGGGTATCCGATTGGAATTTGGGATGATAAAAACAATTTACCAATCGTTAGAAAAGGTATCACGGCTACTCATCCTGGAATCGATTATAAAGGACGAGATGAATTTTTAATTGATGCTGCTTGTTTCCCTGGATCAAGTGGTTCGCCTGTTTTTTTATTCAATGAAGGACTCTATCCTCTACGCAACGGGGATTTTATTGGTGGAAGACGCGTTAAATTATTGGGGATATTATGGGGTGGTCCACAACATAACGCATCAGGAGAAATTGAAATTATTGATATACCAACAAAACAACAAACCATGTTAAATACAGATATACCAACCAACTTAGGATACGTAATCAAATCAAAAACGATTTTCGATTTTAAAGACCTGTTAGCCTTGGCAACCACGAAAGAGCAAACAACAAGTGATTCCCTACATCCGACACGCTTATAAGTTTTTCCAGAATTGCGTGTTTTGGTGATGCTTGAGATTTTCATATCACGTATCATCCAGAAAACGAAGTAGAAAAGCTCGATATGTGAATTTCGATAGGGATAGGTGGTAGAAATGGGATTAATGAAGAAATTAATGAGAACAACAAATAACCACATTAAAAGTGAAGCAAACAAATCACTTAAAAGTGTTTTTAAGCCAGGCAGGACTAAGAAAAGAAGAAGCAATTGACTAAATTAAGGGCATTGGTTTTTGGACCGAAATTAATTACAGATAAATTTCTGCTTTAATTTAACATTCCTTTGCGGAAATGTCAGATATAAAAAACGAAATCATGAAGCTTGTTTTAACCTCCCGTTCATCTAAATGAGTCAGTATCTACACAGTATTAGACATTTCCCCATTTTGTCAGACTCAAAACCATGATAATCTTTTCTTAATTTCCTCTTTTTGTAATAGTTAAGGATATCCATAATTTCTTCTTTTATGGAACAAATATGCCAGTTCCATCAAATCATCTACTGCAGTTAAGAGAAGAATCATACCAGGTATTAATTTCAGTATCGATTTTTCATTTGGTGCATCGTACCAGTCACTATCCTCTGGAATATCTCTTATTTCATCAAAAGTATTTTCGGTATAATCGAATACAAAATATAACATTGGCATTGCTATAATTAATGAAATTGAATTAAGTGCAAAAAAAAGAATCAGTCTGATGTTAGTGTAATCATCTCTCATTATAAATCCAACCAGCCAATCTATTTTTGATTTCTTCTTTTTCTGCAGTTGTGAATGGTAATCCTTGATAATGTCTCATTGAAGTAATATGATCATGTCCTTGCCTTAAACAAACTTCATTTAGGGGGATGCCTGCGGAGATCATCCAGCTCTCTATGCTTTTTCTAGTGGTTTTACTACTGATGCCACAGGGGTCAAGGTCTGATTTTTTCATCCACCGTTTTAAGTTGTTATTCCAGGACTGTTGAGAAGGTGGATTCTTCCCCTTAAAGAAATATCGGAGTACAGATTCAAGTTGTGGGGGTATTGGGTGGATATATCTTTCAAGCTGTGTTCGTTTGGCCTTTCTCTGGGCTTCTGCTGGCAAATGTACGGTCCTTCTCTCCTTCATGATCCATTCGGGGTGATTATACAACCTCTGGACCTCAATATATCGCATACCTGACCAGAAACAGACTTCGAAGATATCTCTAAGATAATCTTTTTCTATGTTCGCAACTAATCTATCATAATCAAAGGGACCTAAGATCCTCACTCCTTTTACAAAAATAAGTTCCATATTAACATTGATGTTTTAATAAAACTTAAACTTTTATGAGTGATTCTTTGGAAATCGAGACGGTCTGGAAGTCTCCAAGCAAAACAAAAGTTTCAGTTATAGCATAAAACAACAACATCAAAACAAAGATCATTTTCTTCTAATTCTCTGCAAAGGCCGAATTCAACATTCGTGTTACTGCTTTTTTCAATGATTTTATTTATGAATTCAACGATAGTTCGCTTGATGCGCTTTTTAGTTTTTGACAAGGTTAGTATCTATAAAGTCAGCCCTCCCCAAGGTTACCCCCTCCAAAGTTAGCTGTAAGGTTAGTCCCTGTAAGGTCAGTCCCTGTAAGGATGGATTGAATTACAATCCCAATTTCCGTTCGAACATATTTTCCTACCCTATTGTCAAGACCTGTACTATCATCGCACACCTTTCGCAATTCATTATAATCTGTTGCACCCAGAAGGTATTTGTGAATTGCGTCTATTCGATTTTGGTTGAAATTTTCTAATTGTGTTGTTAAATCTGACGGAAGATAAACTTTACAATCTCTAATTATCGCACCAAATGTACGCTTATCGGTTGGTTCGAAAATTTTACCCTTGCCATTTTTTGCAACCCAAAGTGTACGTAGCCAAAACTCCGCATGCTGTAGTCTTAATGATATAACCTCGATGTAGCACTCATTTTCCAGTGCATTCTTAACCCGCTGAGGTCCTTCTTCAAAGTTATGGAATGCTCTTTGGACATCGACAACACCTAATGTTTTCATATTTGGAAGAGACTTGAAGGTCCCAGTTGGGCTTAATTTAATGAGTTCTTCCATTTCAGCATCGGTAAGTGTCTCTTTTCTTTGAATATCTACTAATCGTACATTATTTGTCGTCATGTTACTTCCTATATATTAAACATGTATAATTAATTGGCTCTGTACAAATCCTCTTCTCGAAATTCAACTGTTCATCTATAAATTTAATAAAAATAAGTTCAGTACTTCTCTAAATTTTCCTCAGCCACTCTTCTATTAGTTTCTGGAATTGAATGGTAGAAATGACATCTAGCGATATTTTCACCGCACATAAGGCTATCTAAATGCGTTGATATGGTTAATGGGAAAATTAGTAAAGTACTGAAATTAGATTCAAAGCCATTTATGATCGATCAATCAGGTGATCTTAACAAATTGTGGCAGTTCTGGAAGTAACAAAATACACATTTTGTTTCTTTTTCGTTTATCCTGGCTAATTTTCGGACATTGCATACATTCCTTACAATCAATAGTATTATCGTGTATTTTGTGTTAATTCATCGTTATCAAATCACCTAACACATTTTTTGAGATTATATTTTTATTTAATTTATACTATAACATTGCATATATTTACAGATTTTATCATTCAAACTTAATTTTATGTATATTTTTAGTCATATGACATATATAACATGTGCACTTTTTTGTACATAATGCTGAATTCAACCAAAATTAAAATATTCAAAAACTTGACTCGCCCTACAACAATATCAGAGTTAGCAACAGTTTTAGAATTAGATCATTCCACAATATCTAAAGCTGTAAATTCACTTAAAAATGATGGTTTTGTTGTAAAACAAAAGGAAGGCAAACAAGTATATGTAAATCATTCTGACTCCTTGCATTCACAATTATTAGTAGACATTGTCATAGAATTTCCCCGTCTTCCGTTGAGTGAAATTTTCACATCTTCATCTTTACATATCTTAAGCGTACTAGAAAATCCACGCTTAATTATAGATGTTGCTGAAATAACTGGACTAAACAGACAAACAGTGTCATCTACAGTTCATGAATTAGCAAAATATGGAATCGTTCTCAAAAATAAAAATAAATACTTTATGAGTGAGCGACATCCTTTAATTAAAAATTTTGTTAATAATTATTGGAAGTACATGACAAACAAAAAGTTAAAAATGATTTCAGATGATACGGTTTTAATATGGCAGAGAGGACCTGAGTTCTTATTCAAAATAGACACTGAATTTGATGATAAAAAAAAAAAGAACAAGAAAAAAACAATTCACCTTACTGCAATAAATGTATTTCACAAATATGGCCTAAGAGTCATGAGTGATACAAGATATTATTTCCATAGCAAAAGAAAGCTTAAAGCTGAAGACTATTTTATTCACACAATTTTGATTGATCCACAGAGTTCAATATATAATTCATATGCTTTGGGATTTTTTGCCAAAATTACTTCTGCAGAGTTATTGAAATTTGGGAAATATTATGATCTCGAAGATCATGTTAAAACACTTTTAGAGTATGTTGATATAAAGAAAAAAAACAGTAATTTTGTTCTCCCTTGGAATGAATATAAGGATTTAATAAGGGATCTGCAATAAAAAGGATGAATTAAAAAATGACCCTGAAATTATTTGATAAAAAATATCTAAAGAAAGAATTCAAAACGCTCGATGGCATACTGTCTGAACATATAGATCTCTATCTTATTGGTGGCGGATCAATGAGTTTTCAAAAATATAAAGCAGCCACTAAAGATATCGACGTTGTAGTAAGATCAAATGAAGACTTAAGGAAAATAAAAATTGCATTACAATCCATAAGCTATACTATTCCTAGCATTCGTGGTCCATATAAACAAATGGGTGCGAGTGCAATACTTGAAAATACTGACGAATTTAGATGGGATATTTTTGTTAAAGTAATTTGTGATGGACTTCAGCTTTCTGATGGCATGATAAAACGTTCACAAGAATTGTTTAAGATGGAAAATATTTCGGTATATATGATCTCTCCAGAAGATATATTTGTATTCAAAGCTATCACAACAAGAGACCGAGACCGAGAGGATATGTATACATTATTCATTAAAGGTTTAGACTTCGATATAATAAAAAAAGAAATCATTTGGCAAAGTGAAAACAAACTGACTGATTTTGCATGGATATCATATTTTTTTGCTGGTCTTGAAGAGTTTTTTGAAAAATATAATATTTCACATCCCATTTATGATGAGTTGGAAGATGTTGCATATAATGAAACGTTAACTAGTATGATCAAAGAGAGATTGAAGTCAAAACCTATGAAAATAGAAGAGATTGAACATAATCTCGGAGTCGAGAATGTTAAAGCCACATTAAAATCGCTTATCGAACAAGGTCTCGTACTTCAAAATGAACATGGTGAATTTTCATTAATTCCTATGAATAATTAATACCTAACAGTAGTGTCTCTATTTTGCTGTAATTGCAATGCAACATAGACAAGGTGTTCAGGGATAAGGGTTGTAGGGACATAGGCATCCCTCCTACACCCTGTGCTTATCTAAATCAATATGCGATATAGGTTTTTAATCACAATCACATCAATGTTTTGACTACAAGTAATAAGCTAATCAAAGCCGTAATACTCGCATATTTATCTAGATAAAATAGTATAGTCTCAACTATAGTATTATAAAACAACAACATCAAAACAAAGATCATTTTCTTATAATTATCTGCAAACCATTTCATACAGTTATTTTTGTAGTTCTTGGAGTGAGCCTTTTCATCCGAATCTGATTATAATCAGTTTTTAGACTTCACCATACAATGCAACATCTGGTGCATGTGAATATGAGTAAATTTGAAATAATGCCACTAGAATGCGATTTGTAAATTTTACACACACACACCTAATTGCATCTGAACATCCGTTTTTGGGCCAGTCATATGAGCGGTTGTTGTTGTTGAACTGGCTTAAATTTATGAATATCGTCTAGGTATTGGTCTTGTTCGATTATCTCTTTAATGGGTTCAGGTGATTGATTTATTGATATTTTTCGGGTTCTCCCCCTCACTCCTTTAGAACCTACAGTTGCCACAATTATCCCCAATTCTGCTAGTTCGGATGATATGTCGGACACCCTCCGTTGAGATAATAAATCAATTCCCGCAAAGACTGCAATCTGTTTGTACAGGTCATACAATTCTATCGTAGATGTCGTATTAAATCCCTGTTGTTTACGGAGTATTATTGAATATAGCACTATTTTGGGTTGAGTGGGCATTTTACTAACCGATGTTAATATCGTGTCCAGTTCGATATTATGTCTGGCAATATCAACATCATTGGTTGATATAGTGGAATTGCCTTTATTTTCCGCACTTGATACTGCTGCTGCCAATAAGTCTATTGCTTTTCGTGCATCTCCGTGATCTTGTGCTGCAATTGCTGCACAGAGTGCCAATATTTCCTCATCGTAACAATTGCGATGCAGTCCCCGAACTGCACGATCTAATAAAATGTCTTTCAATTGAATAGCATCGTATTGTAAAAATAGCATGTCATTTTTGTGTAGTGAAGATATGACTCGTGGGGATAGTTTTTCTTCAAAACTTAAATTATTCGAGATGCCAATTATGCACAAATTTTTATTGGTAAATCCATCTATTTTAATTCTCATAAACGTTGCGATTTTGTCAGGATTTTTCATTAAATGTATATCATCAAAAACTAGCACGACTTGGCCACCGTACTGGTTTACAAGATCAGCAAACGCTTTGAACTGTGCATCGACTGAGTATGGGTGTTTCAAATTTGGCAGATCTAACTCGTTTTGCATTTCCTTTACGATGTATTGCATTATGCTAATATCACTAGATGTCGATGTACATGAGATTGTAATATAAATGAAATCATGTCCCTCGTCATTAGCTATTTTTTTCATAAGTTTTAATAATAACGTAGTAACAAGTGTTTTACCCAATCCTGGGCTTCCGTATATGAACAAATTAGGGGGGGTAATTCCCTTCATGAGCTTATATAGATGGTCTGACATGGTATCGATTTCATCATCACGGTGCACGACATTATCAATTGAATCCAATAATACATTCGACTGTAGCGCATTTTCATCTTTGATTAGTGCGGGTCTTTTTATTAGACGTTTTAATTTTTCTTCCATTGTCATAATGTCACCAAATTCCGTGGTATCTAAATGATAGATACATTTGGTATATATGCGTTGGCACGTTGTGCAACTTCATTGCATATGATACATCTGGCATATAGTTACATATGTTATAAAATTATATTTTAGATGATGCCACTTGAATGCGATTTGTAAAATTTGCACACACACACACTCAATTGCATCTGAACATAACTTTTCAGTTTATGTAATAAAAAAATTATTTTATTTGCTGTTTAAAAATTAAATAAATATATATATAATTAATTACAAGAATAAGATGTTACACATTGCTTATTTTTATTCACACATTGCATTTTGCGAAACACAAAATCGTTTTTTTGCTGTTCAGATGCAATTGGGTGTGTGTGTGTAGTATATTAAGTATATAAATGATTTTTCGCAAAATCAAATATACTTATATACTCTTACTTACATCTGAAAATATGCATGAAAGTGAGTAGTGCTCATGTGGGGCATCATTCAATATATTTTAATGTAACCTTAGTTCAAAATCATATAAACATCTTGAAATTTACTGCAAATCGTGATAATCCCAGAGTCCTGATTAATTGTTGTAATGAGTCACACAATCTGATTTTACAACTTGGTTGCAGCTCGGGATGAATGAGATGATCACTGTCATTAGGATATCCAGATGCATATCTATGTATATCAAAAATCTTAAAAATTGAGGGAAAAATAAAGAAAAGTAATCTGTGCATTTAACATTTAAGCGGGAAGTCCCCCTCATCAAGCAGCCGAAGGCTGCTAGGTAGGGGATGAGAGCGTACCGATTTATATGAAAACAGTATTGGATGCTAGCACTTAAATAGTTTTGAAACATTTGTAAAATTTGGGGTCTGTAGAAATCCTCGATATTCGGACACGAATCCAATTTGAAAATATCATAGGATGTGTTGCATGATGTTGGAATATTATCTATATTCAACCCATAGATGTTGATTTGGCTATGTTTTCTACAAAGCCAGAATATCATAACTTGAAATAAGCCATTATCCTTCTAAAGTTTTGCATATGTTTATATAATTGTTTTACATACTACACCTATAATTTTTTACAAGGTGATATCCATCATAGAACTAATCAAAGCTTTTTTTCTAGGAATTACAGTGGCAATATCTGCTGCTCTCATCCCTGGTCCTATGACGTTTGCAACGATTGGCATATCCCTTAAGAAAGGTTGTAGAGCAGGAGAATCAGTATTCATTGGGCATGCCCTGGTCGAATTGACCATATTTCTGCTCATCTTAGTAGGAGTTTCATCCTCCATCAGTGAGACCATGATGTTATATTTGACCATAATAGGTGGCTTAATGATGGTACTTTTGGGGTTGATGCTAATTAAAAGTGCAAAAGAAGTTTCTACAATGGATATTTTGGCATCAGAAAGTAGATTGAACTTCTCTTTTAATCCAATATATGCTGGGGTTTTAACCTCTGCATTGAACCCTTATTTTGTTATCTGGTGGCTAGCAGCAGGTACTGCGATTATCCTGCATGAATATATGATAAGTATCTTTGCAGTGGTTGCGTTTATCGTTGGTCACTGGATAGCAGACCTCGGGTTCCTTGTAGCGATCTCATCCTCTTCTTCAAAGGGAAAGGAACTGATCTCACAGCATACATACAAAAGGATGTTATACTTCTGTGGAGGATTACTGATGGTTTTTGGACTGTGGTTTCTAATCAATTACAATAATTTTTCTGCGATGATTTGAATTGGTGAGCACTATTGCCTAAGAGAGATAACGGTTGAAGTTCAGGATCATAGCTTAGAGCATTATGTTGGAGTAGATTGGAATATGTGTAGACTATAATACGAGTAGACTATAATACGAGTAGACTGGAATACGGGTAGACTGGAATATGAGTAGACAATAATACATATATACCGATAAACGCATAGACATGTATTATGAGTAATTCGGTATTCGCGTAGACTTGGCAAGAGGTACTGCGGATAAATTGGTAAACTGGAATTCAAAGGTGATATTATGACAAAAACAATATGCGTAGCCAATCAAAAAGGTGGCGTAGGCAAAACCACGTCCGCTGTCAACATCGCTGCAGTCATGGGAAATTTGGGACTCAATGTGTTACTCGTGGACATTGATCCCCAAGCCAATGCGACGATGTCAATGCTAAATGATGATGTGCCTATCAACGGAACCATCCGCGATGTATTGAAGGGTACACATATAGAAAACATCATCATGGAATCAGTGAGTCCAGGAGTACACATTCTGCCCTCTGAGATCGCATTAGCAACGGTCGAATCCGAACTTGCAAATAAGATTGGTAGAGAGAAGATTCTGCGAAAATCTCTCAAGCGGATCGAAGGTAATTACGATTACATTATAATTGACTGCCCGCCATCCCTAAACCTGCTATCTATTAATGCTTTATCTGCAGCACAGCATTTAATCATCCCGATCCATGAATTTCTGGCAATGGAAGGATTGGACCAACTGCTTGACATATATAAGCAGATCAAGGAAGAGCTTAACGAAGATCTTGATATAAGTTCGATTTTCATGACAATGTATGATCCAAGAACTAAGTTAGCAAAGGATCTATATGGAACACTCAAAGAACTCTTTATTGACAAGGTAGCAACTACCACGATCCCTCGAAATGTCAAATTAGCAGAAGCACCTGCATATCATCAACCGATCATAGCCTATGCCCCAGAATCAAAGGGTGCGAAGGCATATTGCCAGTTAACGGAAGAGCTATTGTTACTGTGGGAATGAGATCAACAAATAATTCAATGGAGACAAAATATGGGTGAAACAGGATCAAGGTCAACCCTTGCGAAAAGGGAAATCAAGAATACACTTATTATTAATAGTGAGAAGGTTAAGAAGGGGAATAGTCCAGGAAACAAAGTAAAATCTACGAAACTCAATCCTGAACAGGCGGAAAAGCTGAAATGTATAGCAGATGCAAGAATGTGCACGGAGTCAGAAGCTATCCGCTGGTTGCTTGATACTGTATGGGAGCTTAAGGGTGACGAACTCACAGAACGAGCAAACCAAATTCGGGATCTTAAATATTGAAGGCAGTTGGTACATGGACAGCAACCATTAAGTCCATGTGAGTTTTATTTTCATATGCAAATTTAGGCTTTGTAGAATACCTCGTGAAATCTACATCAATAGACTGAAATACAGATTTCATTATGATCTCGGGTAATATATATACCAATAGTTTAGACTTGGATTGTTTTTCGAAGATTGAAGATTTCTACAGAGTCCCATCCAATATATGATATATTACTCCCAGAACTTCCACCAACACGTTTTTGCTCCTTCTAGTTCTTTCTGTTTCATTAATGGTTGTACTTGCATCATATATGCTTGGTGTATCCTTTCCAAACCTTCATGTCTATCATTTGCAATCTGCAGTTGTTCCTTTATGTCTGTGATGTGAGCTTCCAGGAAGTCTATTTTACTTGTGTCATGGTGTTCTGTTGAACTTTCAAATCTTTCGTTTGAGAGTCGTAATTGTTCTTTTAATAATTCAATTTCATCAATGTATTGATTTACTTGTTCTGAACCCTCGAACAATTGAGTCAATGCTTCTGTGATACATTCAGTGATACTATTGTACTCCGAATTTTGTATCGTGTCGTACATCTCTTGCGGGATGCGGGCATTGATTTTTACTTTTTGCATGTCATATTGTGATACAATATTATTGCATTTAAATTTAATTGCCATGCGAATGGATACATTGACGATATTATATGTCGTATATGAAAATTGCACGATACTTTGCTATAATGACGTGGTTAGGGACTCATGTGAGCATTAATTAAAAAAGAATGATCTTTGACTGTAGCATGCTTTGCCATACTGTTGTACTCCAGTAATTGTGAATTGTGATACAAAAAATAGTCCTGCATCGAGTATGTGTATTTACTGTAAAATTCCTCTTGATAACAAATTAGTTATTTTGTAGACAAAGCTTGCTTCTACAACAAAGTTATATAAGATCACATCGTACATTAAATTGTGTAATAGGTTTACTCAAATTATGTAAACCGAAAACTTATATTTGCGAATGGGATTCAAAGGGGTTTGATAAATTGAAAACAATAAACATGAAAGAGATAATAGAAGTTTCTAAAAGGGGAATTTCTTCGTACCATCTTAGTAAGGAAAATTCAGGGTCAATTGAAGTTCCTGTCATTGGAATGAAAGCAGTGCAGGAAGGATACATTGATGCTGACAGTATTGACTGGGTGAAGATGGAGGAAAAGGATGTTGGCAATAAAGCAAAGGTCGAAAGTGGTGATTTGATACTTACAATCAGAGGCACATCCTTAAAAGCGGCAGTTGCTAATGATTCTGTAAATGGTTATGCACTCAGCAACAATCTAATAGCATTTACTCTTTCTAACATGGTGATACCTGAAGTTGTAGCTGCATACTTAAACAATCCAATTGGGCAGCGTGAATTGCAAAAAAGGGCAGGGGGTACCACCATGCTCACATTAAATAAAAAAGGACTGGAACAAGTTCCAATTCCATTAATACCATTTGAAAATCAGGAAAAAATTGCAATTTTCATCCAATTATCCAGAGATTACAGAGAAAGCTTGACAAAAGAACTGGAACTTTGGGACCAAATGGTTGAGTCTTATCTTGTTGAAAAAATGGAGGTCTGAACATGATTGAATCTGATAAAGTGACCTTCAGGATAATGGACATATACAGATCTATGCCAAAGGAAGTAAAGTTTAGGGATATTTTTATCACATTGTTATTGTTGAAGAGATTGTCCGATGTTTCCGAAGAAAAAGAACGAATCAACAGTGAAACCAACAATGCAAACAAAGAGTTGAACCAATCTGTTTCTCAAGGCATTATAGTACCCGAATCTGTCAGATGGCCAAAACTTCTAAAGATCAAAGGTGACCTTGGTCAGAACTTGATGAAGGCATTCGATGCAATAGAACAAAATAATGATTGCTTGAAGGGAGTTTTAACGTCTCTTGCAGGCCAGGTGGATGATATCGGAAGAGATGATAAAATTAAAAATAGTATATTCCGCATCATTCAGGAGCTGTCTTTGATACCCATGGGAAACCATAATTATAAAAGTGAAAAACAATTCCCTGAAATTTTTGATTTTGTCATACTTAAGATAATGCGGTCAAGTTACCATGGGGAATTTTCTACCGATGTAAACATAGCAAAATTACTGGCATCGATTCTGGACCCTGAAGATAACATGACTGTACATGATCCATTTTGTGGTATTGGAAAAGTGCTTGTGGAATGCGCAAAATATGCTGAGGAAAAGGACGGCCAAGTTTCCCTTTATGGACAGGAAATAACTGAAACTGCATGGAGATATTGCATATATTCTCTGATAGTAAACAATTACACGACTTCAGTTGTTAAAATGGGAGATACTATCCGTGATCCTGCATTTATTGGAAATGAAGGATTATTGCAATTTGACAGAGTTGTTTCAGTTCCTCCTTTTGGAAAGCAGAAATGGGGGCACGAAATTGCCAATATGGATAAATACAACAGGTTCCGTTATGGCATTCCACCTAAAAGCACAGGAGATATGGCATATCTTCAGCATACGATTGCCTGCCTGAAAGATGATGGGAAGGCTGTGACTGTATCGCCTCAGGGTATTCTTTTCAGGAGTGGACCTGAAGGCGAAATAAGAAAACATCTAATACTAAACAATTTTATTGAAGCAGTCATATTGTTGCCATCAAATTTCTTTGCCCATACTGCAATACAAACAATCATTATTGTAATAAACATGAATAAACCTGTTGAAAGACATGATTCTATACTGTTTATATCTGCACAAAACTTGGGAGAAGAAATAAAAAGAAAGGTGGTTTTGGATGATGCCGACATTGCCCAGATAGTTGGAGCATATAGAGATTACAAAGGTATAGATAAATTCTGTAGAATTGTTGATTTGGAAGAGATAAAGAATAATGATTATTCCCTGAATTTTTCTCTTTATATAGACATATTCCCTGAAATTGAAATTGTTGATGTCAAAAAAACATTAAATCAAATACAGGAATTGCATGTCAAAAAGGAGCAGTTGATGAATAAAATCCTTGACATTATGGATACATTAGAAGAAACAGAATAAAAGCACTAATTTTTTAATTAATGAATATTTACTGATTACAAAAGAAGGATTTAACAATATGAATATTCTCCAATATGAATCAAAAATCTGGGCAACTGCTGATTTGTTACGCGGCAGTGGCATCAAAGAATCCGAATGGCCGTCATACATGATGCCTTTTTTTGCTCTTGCTATGATTGAAAGTCGTCTTGTTAGGATGTTTGATGACTTAAAAACTGAAATTGGTGAAGAAGCATTTGCTAATATCGACAAAGATGACCTTTACGATATGATTAAAGATCAGGGGCAAGGCTACAACCTATATATTTTTGAACACAACAAAACTCTAACAGATATCTGTAAAAACGATAAGTCTTTCGATATTGATTTTGATGCTTATCTCAATGGTTTTGATGGTGAAACCAAAGATTTGCTTGGGATAGATGCTACTGAAGGAGAGAAATTCCTTGATATTAGAGGAGTGGTTACAAAGCTCAAAGCTAAAAAAGTGCTGATGGGATATACCAAACTATGGGCAGAAATCGATCTTAAACCATTTAACAACTCTGAAATCACCACTCTGGAAGAACACATCAAGCGCAAATGGGCAGATATTTCAGCGGAAACAGCAGGGGAACAATATACACCAGATGATGTAATTGCACTTATTGCCGAGATAATTGCCTCCAAAATTGAAGAATCGGACAAACTGCTTAAAATATATGATTGCACTTGTGGTGGTGGAAATATGTTGTTTGGAGTTGAAGACCGTATTAATGAAAAATTAAAACGTCTCACCCAGACTTATGGTCAAGACTGGAATGATGCACTATACGCGCTTGCTAAAATTGAAAGCCGTTTTAGAGACGATTCAAAAATTGAACATGGCAATACCTTGGTAGAGGACAAGTTTTACAATGAAGAATTTGAT
>Ga0255419_10039_pt1 | contig 26473 bp, 18 predicted proteins | sample ANMaggSeSYBR02J3_FD_182658 | JGI IMG/M metagenome (GOLD analysis project Ga0255419, IMG submission 182658) | Sediment cell enrichment communities from methane seep in Santa Monica Basin, California, United Staets - ANME aggregate JGI... | ecosystem: Environmental > Aquatic > Marine > Cold seeps >...
ACGTACCGGCAGATTTAATACAATGTCTAAAGGCGCAAAACTTACATTTTCTATATGATAAAGATACCGTGTCACTTTTATCTTTCCAAAAATTGAGAAATATGACTTTTTACTTGGCCTGCCTCTTTTGACAATTCCTTGCGCTGTTTCTATTGTTTTGCCATAATTACCTTTATTATGGATAGAAAAGAACAACTGCATTAATATAAACCCCAATTTTATCAATTGGTTGAAAATTGATGCTTCCATCTTATGAGCATCCTGTTTTCCTTCATTTAGAACACGGGATAAAATTTGGTTAAACTTTTCCTTACAACCATCTAAACATTTTTCAATATTAGGAAAGTGGTTTCCTATAGTAGTTAAGGTGTTTTTGCTAACATGTGCCATATTAATCCTCCTATGTTTATTAATTTATTAGAAGGTTAATATGGCACACACCGTCTCAGAGGTCTATAGCTATCTTATTGCTTAATATTAATTTTAACGGTATGTTTAATTTTGGTTACACTCATATCAAATATTAACAGGGTTCACGTATAGGGGACTTTCACCCTATAAGTTCACGCCCATGCCGGGCGTACACAACAGCATCAACTTGATCGCAGGGGCTTTGCGAAAATATAAATTTTGTACACTGAATAACGCATTGATTATATATGAAGTTCTGTGCTCCGCAACCTGCGGCAAGTTATGCTGAACGTTGGGACTGTCGGATAAGGTCTTTATTAAAGTTAACAAGGAGGGATATATGTTTAACTCGCAGATGTTAGACGCGGCCATCGGTTTGGTATTTGTCTATTTTTTCTTGAGCCTCCTGTGCTCGGTGATCATTGAAATGGTCACAGGCCTGACAAAAAAGCGCCCCAGAATGCTTAGCGAGGCTATTCGCTCACTCCTCCAGGATTCGAAGGTCATAGACAAGCTTTACGAACAGCCTCTCTTCATAGGAAATAGCACTCCCAAAAACCTCTTAATAAGTCTCTTGGAGTCCTTCGTGCCTCTTCCATCAAAGAAAAAGAGGATTCCTTCCTATATTTCTTCCCGCAGTTTTGTTTTATCTTTGTTGGAGAGCCTGAAGAAACATCCGGATATCGTCAAGAAATTACTGAAAGACAAAATCTCTCCCCCCGGCAATAAAGATCAAATCAAAGAATTCAAGAACAAGCTGAACAGCCTCCCTGACGACAGCAACATCAAAAAAGCGCTGCTCCCATTGCTGCAATCGGCTGGTTCCGATACGGACAAAGCTTTCAAGAACGTTAGCGAATGGTACAATAAAACAATGGGAGAACCTAAAATCCTCGAAGGAATTCTTAAAGAGATAAAGATCCCTACTATTGGAGATTTTCCAAACGTCAGGAATTTGGTGGACTGTCTCCCTGACGACAGCAACATCAAAAAAGCGCTGCTCCCATTGCTGGACTCTGCCGGTGGGTCTTTGGATAAGGCTATTGACAACATGGAGAAATGGTACGATGAATCCATGGACCGGGTCACCGGGTGGTACAAAAGGTACTGCCAGGCCTTCGCCCTGATTCTGGCCTTTTTTGTTGCCTTGGGGTTGAATGCCGATACCTTTGAGATCGGGAAGGCCATTTATCGCGACCATGTGCTGAGAGATTCCCTGGTCGCCATGGCTGTACAAGATGTTAAGAAACCGATAGAGCAGCCGTCTTCCGATGTAAAGAAAGGTAGCAACCGAGAAGAGCGGAAACTGGCAGAGACTTCTCCCACCAGTGGAACGCAAGAACCTGGAAAAGGAGAGCAGGGGGCGGGGATTGCCTCTTCTCCCGTTGATTCAAAGAAGCCACTATCGGAAAAAGGCTCTACTCCCAACGCTGCCAGTCAAAGCACTGAACACGAAAAGTCGGCACCGGAGAAAAAATCTTCATCGAGCGCCCCCGAAAAGACCGACTTAGAGAAAAAAGTCGAACAAGTAAAAAAAGACTTTATGCAGATCAGCAGCATTAATCTTCCTATCGGTTGGCCGCTAACAAAAGATGGCTGGCCTGACATACCAAAAATACTCGGCTATCATAAAGATCAAGAGGGGAAAGTCATCCCCGCACTTCTTACTCCGGTGAAACTCCTCGGTATCTTGTTGACGGCCTTGATGGTTTCCTTGGGGTCCAACTTCTGGTTTGAGCTGCTTAATAAACTCCTCAACATAAGGAACGCCGGCAAGAAACCTCTGACCAAGGAAGAGCAGGAAGCCCGAAAGAAGTAAGAGGGGGGTTGATCGTTATCTATCAGGTGGTTTAGGCGATAAGAGCAGGGCTGCGGGGTCGAGAAATGACGAGAACGGAGTTGGATCGGCTATTGACTCGAGACAGGCAATTAAGACCAAATGGTTGCCCAATCGGATAAGGGGGAGTTTTTCTCTCCCCCTCCCCACACCACATAGCAAGCGGATCCGCACTATGCGGTTCCCCGAGAGTTTTAAAATACCGCCCAACTTCTGACTGTATTCCAAGGCTGGCTACGGCCAACACGCCGAATATTATTGGCTCCCTCTGTCGAGTTCATCGCCTTTTCGAGTATGACCGGCTCCTACCTGCTCTCAAAGGTTCAGCCCTTCACCCTGTCCTGTCTATTAAAACAGGCGTTTGGCTACTATGGCCTCTGCTGACTTCTGCCCTGTCACCTTACGAGTTACCCCATAAAGTGCTGCCTTATAATGCCTCATACTTACCAATCCTGAATAGCTCCTCTTTGTTTTATTTCTCGATATCGGGCGGGATGCTCTCACGATATCGCCGGGACTTGGTAAACCGGTTGCTCCTGCCGGTAATTTCACCGAATGATAAAATGAAACATCAAAAAGCCGCATGCCGGACAGATCTCCCCGGATAAGAGCGTGAACTTTCGCTACACAACCGCAGCATTTACCATATCCCCTGAACCACTGGGCTTTGTTATGTTGTGCTAACTCACCCGGGAACTTGGCCTTGTATGCTGTTTCTGTCCGTCGGCTCATAGCTTTGCACTCCGGCTTCCTTCAGACCCTTCCTCACGAAAACGCCCTTGCCTTTGGCTAATACTTTTGCTAATATATTAAATATTAACAGGGTTCACGTATAGAGGACTTTCACCCCATAAGTTCACACCCATGCCGGACGTACACAAATCACTGGAGCCGACCAGAAAAGGTCGAGTCGAAAACAAAGATTGAGCATGGCGGCTCAGTTCAGGTACGTATGCCGCCCGGCAGAACCTGCGGTATCGCTGAAAAATAGACGCATGTCTTAAGAGTCAAGACATTCACTTTTCAAGGAGGACGTCCGATGCGTGTCAATTGCCATGCCCACATATTCAATGCAAAATCGGTTTTCAATAAGTACACCTTGGAGATATTGCTCAATCGCATCACCGACATGGGGATACCCGAGTCATTGGAAAAGGCCGTTGCGAAGCAGTTGGCTGAGGTGTTCAATGAAGCGGGTGACTTTGTAGATGAGAAGAAGTTCTTTGAAAATGTTTTATCGCATGTAGCTGATACCGATGAATATAAAGATCTTTTGCAGAAGATCACACCTTCTTTGAAAATCGAATTCGAAATCATCGGGTCTGAAAAAATCAAGGAGGCATCCGCTGAATTTTTGACCAAACTGATCTCAAAAGTATACTCCGAATTTGATTCGCATGACGTCAGAAAACAAGATATCATGGATTTTATCGATTTTCTCCGAATCGGCTTGCAGCCATCGATCCGCAATGTTACCGACATTATCATACGGCAGCTGCCCAACAAAACCGACGCCGTGGTTGCCCTGATGATGGACATCACCAGCGATGGAAACGACAATGGCCAGTTTGAACGTCAATTAAAAGATACATCAGCGATGGTGCTGGCCTACCCAGGGAGAATTTTTCCCTTCGTCGCCGTGAATCCCATGCGGCCGGACCACTTTCAGATTATGGAAAGAGCGCTCAATGGCATGGGCTTTGTCGGCGTCAAGCTCTATCCTTCGCTGGGTTTCGACATCGACAGCCCTGAATTGTACAAGGTTTACGCATATTGCGAGGAACGACAAATTCCAGTTCTCATGCATTGTACCAAAGGTGGATTCAAGCATTCGGATCAGTATACCAACAATTCTTCACCTGAGCACTGGAATGCAATTCTGGATAAGCATAACGATTTGAAAATCTGCTTCGGACATTTCGGAGGTGATCATTTTTTTGCCGGGCTTGCTGAACCGGATAACAAACCTGCATGGTGCCCCATGATATTGAAACTGATGGAGCAGTACCCCAATGTGTATGGGGATATTTCTTATCATACGGCACCTATGGATGGTGGGGATGTTGAAAATACCTATTTCACGGCCCTGAACGGTCACATAGAAAACCCCAAGTACAAAGAGCAGATATTGTGGGGGTCTGATTTTTTCCTGGTGCGGCGCAGGTTGCGTGAGAAAAACCATTGGAATTATATAAAGAAGATGATCAACCCCGACAATTACCAGCAGATCTCCACCATCAATCCGAATCAATACCTGGGACTCGATCCGGACAATCTGTCATGGGTCATGACCAACTATGTCAAATTTGTGGGCAACAATGCCCAGCTTGTCGAAACCTCCCCCCCTGCATGGTTGAAAAAGGCGGTGCGAAATGTTGTCGGGGGATCCGTGGTATTTGATGCCACACCTTTGGGACGCGCCTGGAGCCTGAACAATAAGGCGCATGTAACCTTATATGAAGATTTCAATGAAAATGAATTTTTGGAACCAACACCTTTTGAAGAATCCGGGGCAATCAAGCTCAGCGCTATGGCTTATTGGCGGGATTTAAGACTTGGCAGCGCCAGAATGGCGCAGACGATGTTGAGACGTCGGTCTGTGAAAATCATTAAATCCTTTAAAGACGACGGCGCTGCATTGACCAAAAAGAATGGAAAGCGATTGAACAAAGATGAGGCCATTAAAGTGCTCCAGCCGGTACTGAAAGATGGAAGTAAAACCGTGGCCGAGCTAGGGGCAGTTTGCGACAATTTATTTGAATTCAAAGTATCTTGATCGAACTGAATAGTGAGGGGGAGAGGATCTATGGGAAAGCGAAATAGGTTTAGCGGGATCGCGGTCGTCATCTGTTTGTGTTTGTTGCCGCTTGGTGCAAATGCCGAATCCGGGTTGGATTGGATCAAGCTGACACCCGAGCTTTTGGACAGCGATGAGGCCGATTTTGCCGTGGGCCTCAAATTCGAATTCAAGGCCAATGACAATATAATCAAATCATTTGAAAAAGGGACATTGGGCTATGAGCTCAAGGGGGAATGGGCTTCCGAAGAAGATGCAAATACAGATCCAATAGAAGCCAAGGTGAACCTGAGCTTCGACTGCCTGTCCGATCTTACCGAAGGGGATATCTACTTTCTCGGGCTGCTGGAAGCCGGAATCATCGCCGACGACCGGTTTGAAGAGCAGGAACTGGAGGGTGGCCTGACCATGGGGGTTGCTTACGAGAATTCTCCGACGTTCAAACTCTATCTGCTGGGACATTACGACTGGGTTTATTCATGTGAAAGCGAACAGCGGGACCAGTTGGGTGGAGATGACACCGATGATTTTCACCGTCTTGAACTTGAGGCATTGGCTGTGCAGCGTTTCGTCAGGCTTACCGACACTCCGTTTATCAAGAATTTAAAGCTGTCGGGGAACTATCGATACTTCAGCCAGCAGGGCTTGGACAGTGCGGTTGACGATGCCGGCCAGGGCAGCTTTGACTACATCAAGGTCGATCTGGCTTACGAATGGTGGCCGAACGGCGTGTTCGGACTGATCCAGGAAGCCTTTGTCGCATATTCTTATGGCCATCTTCCAACACAGACGGAGGATCAAGCAGTCTGGACGGTAGGTATTGTGCTATATGGCGCCAAATAGTTCCCCAATACTGCATAAAAAAAAGGAAAAAATGGATTGCGGGACGTTCCTTGGATTGCGGGACGTTCCTTGATATATTGACAAGTCGAACAATTTATGTCATAAGAGATATATGCCACGCAGATCAAGAATAGATGCGCCTGGGGCGTTACATCATATTATTATTATTATTAGAGGCATCGAAAGGAAAACCATTTTTAAGGATGATGCCGATAAGGATAATTTTTTAGAACACTTGAAAAATATCTTAACAGATAGCAACACATCATGTTTCGCCTGGGCATTAATTCCCAATCATTTTCATTTGCTTTTACGAACCGGCAGGGTTCCAATATCAACAGTGATGAGAAGACTTCTGACCGGTTATGCAATGTATTTCAATCGCAAGCATAATCGTGTGGGGCATCTATTTCAAAATCGATATAAATCCATTCTTTGCCAGGAAGATGCTTATATGCTTGAACTGGTAAGATATATTCATTTGAACCCACTTCGGGCTAAAACAATACCTGACCTTAAGTTTCTAGATAAATACACGTATAGTGGTCATGCGGCAATAATGGGAAAGAAAAAGAATAATTGGCAGGATACCGATTATGTTCTCAAATTATTTAATTCCAAGTTGTCATTAGCACGCAGACGGTATAGGAAATATGTTAAAAAGGGAATATCTGTGGGAAAAAGGCCGGATTTAATCGGAGGAGGGCTTGTAAGGAGTGCCGGGGGATGGGATGCCCTAAAAGGGTTGAGAAAAATAAAAGCGTATATGAAAGGTGATGAGAGGATTTTAGGCGACAGCGATTTTGTTGAAACTGTATTAAAAGCATGTCAGGATAAGTTTGATCGTAAATATTTATTAAAATCCGGGGGACACGATTTTTATACAGTTGTTGATCGTGTTGCTAAAGTGTTAGGAATTAATAGATCTGAAGTATTATCTTCAGGCAGACAGCCCCATAAGGTCCATGCGAGAAGCTTATTATGTTTCTGGGCATCAAGGGAACTTGGCATGAGTATGGTACAATTGTCAAAACACTTAAAAATATCTCAGCCTACAGCAAGCCAATCCGCAACCCGGGGTGAAAAAATTGCAAAAGAAAACAAACTAAAACTATTGAATAATAAATAATCAACATATCAAGGAACGCAAAGTCGATGGCAAAAAGCCGCCGCGTCTTATGCCGGACGAAAATGGTAAATTTAGAAATTAAAGGACGACAAATTAAATGGCAGCCGGTGATTCTCAAAGAGCTTGGTTTCCTGAAATGATGTCAGAGTTAAAGGACACTTGGAGTCATCAAATGACCTGGGAGGAGTGTGCTGATTTTTGTCATAAGATGACCCTATTCAGAAAGTCAATATGGAAAAAACGCAACATAAAACCGGCAAGGACGTGGTGTAAAAATTGTCAAGAATATCATGATAGCCGTCCTCCTGATATTTCGATTCGATCTATGCTATTCGCTTTAAAGAAATTAAATGTAATTGATCACGATGAATTAACAAAATTAGATAGGTCGTGGAAGAAATATCGGAAAGCATCCAATCTTGATGCTTATGGGAAACCTTCATGCTCTTACAGCGGAGCGCAAAAACCCGCTTCCCTATAAATATCTTTCTATCCGCTATGTCGACAGCACCTACCAGTATGATAAAGCTATTGAAGAAATAAAAGTTTATGTCAAATTAAAGCCTGATGATCTCTTTGGACGAAATTTTCTGGGATATTTATATTTTTGCAAGAAAAACTATAAACAGGCGATTAAAGAGTTCAAGAAAGCAATCAGGCTGAAAAAAGACAATTGCTACGCCTATTGCAAACTATCACGATGTTATGGTCTCCTGCATCTCAACGAATCCTTGGACGGTGTTTATTTACCGGACAATGAGTATAAAAGATTGTCTGTTGAAATGTATAAAAAAGCTCAATCTACACTGACGCCGGATAAGAGAAGAATGAAGTGGTTGAAAAGCCGGCTGAAAAGAAAAAGGATATTGACTGGATAACAGATCCTAAGTTTCACATTTATCTTTTGACTATTTGTCTAAATTTTTTTCAATTACGAGGGAAATCGGGTCATCCATTAATGTTTCGGTTCTCACAGGAGTCCTTGAGATTTCAGAAAAGCTCCTGCAACCTGGGCAGGGCTGTAGCCTTTCCCATCAACCTTAAAATTAAGGCTTTGCATGGTGGCATTATCAAGAAGTCCTTCCAGAAGTGCTAATACATCTCTCAGTTTTTGATGCTCTTCCAGTATCTCGCCTCTTATGACCGGTGCAGCATGATAAGGAGGAAAAAATTGCCGATCATCCTCAAGTAATTTCAGGTTATAGGCAGCGATACGCCCATCTGTGACAAAGGCACAGATCACGTCTACTTCTCCGTTGGATACAGCTTCATACATGATTGCAGGATCAAGATCTCTTATCTCTCCAAAACGCAACCCATAGATTTGACGAAGACCTGGATAACCATCCGGCCTTTCCGTAAATTCAGCGGTAAATCCAGCCCGCAGCCTTGGAGCAGCCTTTTGAATGTCAGAGATCCTGGTCCATCCATAACTCTTTGCATCGGCTGTTCGGACAGTGATGGCATAGGTATTGTTGAATCCAAAAGGCTTGAGCCACCGGGCATTGAAACGTTTTTTGTATGCTTCTCTAACCTGGCTTAATGCTTCCTCGGGATCAGAAATTACAGGTTGTTTAAGAATTACCGTTAGCCCGGTTCCAATGTACTCAGCATATAGGTCGATTTCTCCATGCACCAGAGCATTATGACAAATCATGGTACCTCCGAGGTTAAAATAACGTTCCACAAATAAATCAGTTCGTGCTTCGATCAATTGAGCCATTATTTCTCCCAGGATAAGCTGCTCGGTAAAATTCTTAGTGGCGATCCGAATGGTTCTGGTCGAGATCTTGGATACTCCTTCTGTTTGAATTCCGGATAGAGGTCTTGTAAAATAGGAAAATATACCCGCCGTCATGATCAGCAGTAGAGGCATCATGAGTGCCAGGAGCCTTATAAGGGTCTTTACTGAGCCTTTTTTGCCCTTTTTTCTTTCCGGTCGAAATCCCCACTCAAATGCCCCGATTGAAAAGTCTATAATCAGGGCGAGTAAAGCTGTTGGGACAGCGCCCAGAAGGATCAGCCTGGTATCATAAAGAGCAAGACCGCGATTAATGAACTGACCCAGGCCGCCGGCACCAATGAAAGCTGAAAGCGTTGCGATGCCAACACCTACCACGGCTGCGGTTCTGATACCAGCTATTATAACTGATGCTGCCAGGGGTATTCTTACTAACTTGAGCCGTTGGTATTTCGTCATACCGATTCCAGTGGCTGCTTCTATTACCTGAGGAGATACTCCCTGCAAGCCGGTCAGGGTGTTGCGAACAATAGGAAGGAGGGCATAGAGTGTTAAGGCAATGAGGGCCGGCAGGGCACCAATCTTTTGAAGTAAAGCCAGCAGAAAGACCAGCATGGCCAGGCTGGGGATGGTCTGAAGGATACCAATTACAGCCATAACCGGGGCTCGCAACCATGTGTTTCTGAATATAATGATTCCTAAAGGTATTCCAATTAGTATAGCTGTGCCGGTGGAAAAACCGGTCAGCATGATGTGTTCACCCGTACGTAGCCAGAGTTCTGGGAGACGATTGACAATATAAGTGGTCAGAGATTCTAAACTCATCACAGAATGTCCTTAAAATCGGCTAATTGTCGGGCTGGTTTGGCAAAGAGATCGTGTACGAATTCCGTGGCCGGTGCAGATAGAACTTCTTCTTTTGTTCCAATCTGCTGTAGATTCCCTTTGTGGAGGATGGCTATGCGGTCACCTATAAGAAGCGCCTCGAAAATATCGTGAGTTACAAATATAATGGTTTTTTTTAGCTGCTTTTTAATGTCCAATAACTTTTGCTGGAGGATGTCACGAGTCAGAGCATCAAGAGCGCCTAAAGGCTCATCCATGAGTAAATAGGCTGGATCCGCAGATAAAGCCCGGGCCAACCCGACTCTTTGCTGTTGCCCTCCGGAAAGTTCATCAGGGAACCGTTTGGCATAATCCTCTGGTGGAAGGTCCACCAGCTCCAGAAGTTCCCGCACACGCTCGTGTATCTTTTGCAGAGGCCAGCCCATGAGACCAGGTATCAGCGCCACATTTTTTTCAATAGTCATATGCGGAAAGAGCCCTATTCCCTGGAAGACGTAACCTATTCGCCGGCGCAAGGCTACCGGAGCCTGTTCCATAACATTTTTTCCGTTAACCTCAATAATGCCCTCAGTGGGTTCGATAAGACGATTGACCATCTTGAGGGTGGTCGTTTTACCGCAACCGGATGATCCAAGAAGGACTAAGATCTCTCCGTCATTTACCTGAAAAGAGAGATCCTTGACCGCATAGGAGCGGCCTCCGTCAAACGACTTCGAAACATGGATTAATCGGATCATCTATTTAACCTTCTTTTTGCTTCATAATTTAAAGCAATTATAATTGTTATTCGCTTCAAAAGCAAAAACTTTGTTAGCCGGCATGGCTAACAGATTCCCTTCCAAAATTAATGGTTTCGTAAAAAACTCTTATTTTGTGTTAACTATTCAATACTACTCAGGTTATCAGGTTCACGGTTAGAGAGCGATAAAGATTGGTCTGATTGAAAAATAGTCAAGACAATTTTGCAACAAGCTGAAAAATAGTCGAGGCCTCTTTTTTGCACAATCCGGAAAAAATTCGGGACATTCTGTAAATCAATTATCAGAAACCAAAAATCTAACTGACGCGAGTTCAAAACAACAGTCATTTTCGCGGCAGTGTTCAAAAAAAGCCTTAAAACAGGCATTGGCCTGTAGTTGTTTTTCTGTGTGAGCAATAACTGAAAAGAAGGTCTTGCTGCCTGCTACAATCAATTTTTTGCGGGCTCGTGTCATTGCTACGTTGAATCGGTTTGGATTATTCAGAAATTCGCTGAGAACGTGATCAGGGTCGGAGCATGTAAAGCCAAACAGGATCACATCCCGTTCAGCGCCTTGAATCCGTTCCACCGTGTCAATTAAAGGCAAATCCTCAGCGCTCATGCCTGAAAGTTCGCTCAGCCGCCGGGCGATTGCGTTGTTTTGGGCCCGGTGCGGAGAGATAAGCGCCAATTGTTCTTTATCCACACCTCTGTCTATCAGCAAACGGCAGGCCAGTTGAGCCATTATTTCCGCCTCAATTGCTGACTCCTGATGACAGCTTTGATGATCCGTCAGCACAAGAACAACCGGTTTTTGCGGATTGATAATCTTATCAAGCAAGTCATTTTTTGCCGGGCCATTCAGCGATAGCCGGGCTCCGGCATTTTCCGGCGCCGGGCGTAACGTGGAATTATACCATGTCTGACTTGGAAACATGCAGATCTCCGCATTCATCCGATAGGTTATATCTAACTGTTTGCTATGGTGCGGATAACGCCGGAGCAGGACATCAAGCAACGAACGGCGTGCTTCTGTTTCAATTGATTCGTCATGCAGAGTTTCGCTCCACGACTCTTCCTTGAATGTTGCCGAGCGGATTACCGGCGGCAACTGGTGGATATCTCCGAGAAAGATAAAATTACCTTTGCCGTAAATCAGACTCAGCATGGCCTGAGGCGCCAGCATCTGTGACGCTTCATCAAAGATTACCCAATCGAATGGTTTGGGGGATGTAACGCTGTTGTTGTGGTTTTGGAACATATTATACAACCCGTAACCGGTCGATCCAAGAATAAGATAAGGAGAGAGTAAAGCCTGGCCGGCGTCTGTCAACGGTTCCACCTGCATGTTTTTATTTTTTTTTTCGAACTCCGGGCCTTCCCATCTTCCCAATTTAACGCAACGTGCCGGAAAATCCTGCAAATTATGGGTATTCACGAGATTAACCACCTTACTCAGCACCTGGTCAATTGCCTGATGGGTCGAACCGCTTACAGCAATACGAAGCTTGCTGCCGGTTGTTTGTGCGTGGCGAATCAAGGCGATCAGAATCCAGCCCAGAAGGTTTGTCTTGCCGGTTCCGGGCGGGCCCTGAATCAAACTCAATGCGTATTGAAAAGGCAATTGCAATGCATGTTGCTGCGACTGATTCAACCGGGCCACAGCTCCCTCGGACTGAAGCCACCCGCGGACCCACTCCTGCCAATCAGACGGTTGTTCAAAATCCCATTTACCGGCAAACAGATCTGTCAAAGGATGACTGACCCTGGTAGAATAAACGGTTTGCACCACCTGGAGCAGCTTGGGCGTGTTCCAGTCATCCCCATCTTCTTCGAGGGAATAGGAAATGCCTTTATGCAATCTCATATTACCGTATTGACGCGAATGCAGGGCCACCTCGCCGATCTGGGGCGAATACTGAGCCATGATTACAGACATACCGCTTTGCAGGTCATCTACACCTGCGGGAACCAGTTTCAGAAAGTCCCCTCTGCGAAATTTGGAAAGTCCGGATTCATCGGCAATGGTAAACATATAAAGAAAGCGTCCCTCGTCATCAAGAACCGTGCCGGTAAAGTCAAGGGGGCCCAATGCCCGGAAACGTTCCACCCGCTCTTCGAGTGAAAGCTCCTGCAAGGCTTTTATGTCTGTTTCCTGACAGGCTTTTTCTGCTTCGATAAAGTGTTGATATGCCTCAGCTCTGGTCGATCCGCCATGAGGAACAATCCGCCATTCTTCCTGATTCCACTCACTTTCTAAGTGTGACAAAATCCATTTTTGGAGCTTTGCCTTGAGTTTGAGAATTGTTGCAAGATATGCTTGAATTATTTCTTTACCGTTCTTGCCGTTCATTTCCGCATCAGGCAGCCTGTCCCCCTGAAAAAGAGTGTCAGGAACAGGAATTTCCGATTTATCTGCCAGTCCTAATATTCGGTTCAGGGCAAAAAGAGTCATGTTGCCGGGAAGCGGAAGCAAAAAATGCTTCTGAAGCGCCTGCCGCAAGTCGGTCCAATGAGGATTAAGGCCATGACGAAGAAGTCCGCATACATGCATATCTTCCATAAGCGCTGCCCAATCCTTTATCCCCTGCCTGACCGCTGTTCCGAAAAGAAAAATGTGTGGCCCCCTCCCATTGTCGATAGCGGCTTGCCAGAGTTCCTGAAAACAATTTGAAAAATTCTGCCAGATCTGACGCCGGTCCGTGTCGGCATTTGCATTCCCTGTGGGAGCATTAATGCTTCTTTGTAGGGTAAACGTCGTTGTCCAGGTGAGTATTTCCAATGCTTCACCTCTTTTTTGGATACCCAGACCCACCCCGCAGGGCTGCATCGAAATCGGGTCATGAATTAGATGCAGGAAAAAGGCTGTTGAGATGTTGGCGGGAAACAAGCTGGTCTTCTTTTTTACGATGGCAATTTTGTTGTGGAGCAACGCATTAAGAGCGCCCTGAAGACGCTCTCTTTGCAAAGGCGCAAATGGTGGTCTATTGCCGGAAGAAGCGTTTGCACCACAGGCAGGCGATAGACTCTGAGAAGATACAGATGGCTTGCCTGTATCAATAGAGTTTTTTTGACTGGAAGATACAAACCAGGCCGAGGTTTCTTCAAGACTCTTCATACCGAGAGAGCGTATTTTCTGCAGGGTGCCAAACGTCAGATGAGGGATAAACTGAACATCCTCTTTGGTCATGGCCTGCTGGTAACAAAACTCGAAATAAGGGCAGTTGGTGCAGTGTTTCTGCAATTGCCAGAATGTGCCGGATGGAGAACCGGAGAGGCACGTATTAAGATTTCTAAAAATTGCTTTAAACGTGGCCATATAAGGCCGCAGGTCAAAGGTATGGCGCTGTGGAGCGTCATTAAGAGGCGAACGAATGAGCAGAAAACCGGTGTCCGCCACTTTTACTTCGCAGGCAAACGATTGATTCCGAGAGGGCGCAAGAGCCTGAAACCGCGCCATGTCGGTATGGATCAATGTTTTGAGCAGAAAGGCATAAAACGCCACTTGCCATTTCTGGTAGTAGCGGGGAACGGAACTGCTTTTAATGTCCCCGACCTGAAGTAGAGTTTTTTCTTTTCCCTGTGACACCTGGATCAGATCAGGAATACCAACCCCGTCTATGGAGATTTTTTTGTCGGCTTGCCCGTTAAAAAACGCAGGAGATGGGGACAAAACAGAATCAATTATCAAAACGCCCTGCGCAAGATAGAGATTACCGGCAAGAAAGTTTTGCCGCACCAGCCGCTGCAATTGCGCACAGGTCTCATTAAACCTGTTCTCTAACGATTTCGTGTTTCCGGACTCGTCTTTTTCTGAGATGATTGTAAGAATTTCATTCTGCTTGCCTAAATCAGTCAGTATTTCTCTTTCAAATTCCCGTCCTCTTGCCATGCGCAGGGTTGTCAGTTCATCATCCACCTGAGTACGCCTGAACGGTTGATGTTCAGGCAAAAGAAAGTGAAAGCTCAGCCATCGGCTGCATTGTTGATGACGAAAGTATTCACCGATTATGGTTCCGGTCAAAGGCCGGGTCCGGTAACGTGCATCTTCGCAAATGGAAAAAGGGATGCCGGTTGTCCGGCGATTTTTTTCCCATGTCAGCAAAGGTTCTGCGGGAGAGGGCGTATCAAGAAAGGCAATGACTTTTTTCTCCTGATGCCTGAGCATGGAATCAAGGTTCCGGAAATCAAGATTGCGGGGATCTCCCTGCACGATTTCAGATGATCCGCTCAAGTATTGTTTGAAAAAAACAATCAGGCGCTCATCATAGATAAAATCGTTCAGTTCACGCAGTATTAATTCTTTCGGAAGGGTGGCGCAAAAGGAATTTAGAGGGAACATGGCCCGCATTACCTTGAAGTGACGATTAATCCAGGCGGTAAAGTCTTTTGGCTCTAAAGGAAGAGAGAGTTTTTCGAATCGAATCCAATGGGAGCATTCCACACCAATCTCATCGGATACCACACGAAGATCCTCTACGTAGTTTGCAAATTTATCTTTGATACTCCACGCAAGAATCATGTTGCCGATGACGCCGAGAAATGTCCGGTATTGGTACATGCCGTTGGCAGAGAGGATTACCTCAATGCCGTTATTCAGCACAACAGTCTTTTTCTCTTTATTTAACTCATTGCAGACAAGCTTGCGGGTACGGGAAAAAAGCCCCGGCGCTGCCTCGTTTTCACCGGTTTTTTCCGATTTCAGCACGTCCCGCATGGCTTGCGCTACTTCATAGGAAACGTGACACCCCAGACCAAGCCAGTAAAGCTCTTTTCCATCAAGCCGGTCAGCAGGTTCGGTCAGCACGCTCTTGCATTTCCCCTCATCAATCCATAAAATCTTCAGTCGCCGGCCAGCAAGAAGTACACGGTCGCCGGGATCGAATTGTTTGACAATGGATTCAGGAATATCAGCCACAGACTCGCCAGATACATCAAGCCTGTACTCTTCTTCATTTTTCGGAAAATTGCTCCAGATACGATGCTCCAGCAATGCATCCCGGTACTGCCAGCCACCGGTATAAAGACCGTTCATGTCGGACTTCTTAAGCCAGTTTTTTTTCAGAAGAGACTGGAATATATCATTGAGAATTGAATCGTTATCTGTTCCTGCCCTGCAAGAAAAGAGATCTTGAAGCGCAGCAAGGGAAAGCCGCTTTTTTTCGTACAAACACGAAATCACCTGCTGGCTCAGCACACTTGGTAAATATTTCGGCAAAGGCGATTCCACCTTGCCCTGACTGGCGAGACGCAGCAGAGCCAGAAAACGCAGCATCTGTTTTCCAGCCTGTTCACCCCGGCAGATGCCCCAGAAATGAATCGTATCCTGACGGCGGTTAGACCGGCCAATCCGCTGGAGAAAAGTGGCAACAGAATCCGGCGGTTCAAAGAGAATCACCGCATCCACATCACCTACATCAATACCGAGCTCCAGTGTGCTGGTTGCGATACAAACCGACCGGGCCCGTTGCCGAAATCTTTTTTCGACGATTTGCCGTTCTTTGGCATTGAGGTTGGAGTAATGCAGTTCAGCCATCCCCATGAATTGCCCCTGCCGGTTTAACAGTCCAAAAATTTTATCACACCGGCCCCTGCTGTTGGCAAAGATCAAAATCTTCCGATAGTTCCATTCCCTGTATAAATCGTCGAGTAAGGTCACCAGTTCGTGTTCATCGTTTTTAAGGTGAATCAGGCGGGGAAGAATCTGACGGCTGACATTCTCAGTTAGAAGAACGGTATCGGGACTGAAACCCAGGAAACGGATAACAACATCGGGATCGGCGATAGTAGCCGACAGGGCGATTTTCTGCAATTGTTTGCCGATCCGACGTTCCAGCCGTTGCAGCACATAGACCAATTGACGTCCTCGATACTGATGGATAAACGGATGGACTTCGTCGATGATGACAGTGTTGACCCGCAAGAGAAAACCCCGCAAATCAGAATTGGAGCTGCCCAGCATCACATCCAGTGATTCCGGTGTTGTGAGCATGATATCAGGACAACCACCACCGGTACGTTTGATGTCGCCGGTACGAATGGCGAACCGGAGTCCCAGCCGTTCGATTAGAACTGATTCGAACCGGCGGCGGATATCAAAAGCCAGAGCGCGGGTCGGTACGATGTAGATGGCTGATTCGGTCAATCCTGAGCAAATTATCCGTTCCAGGCAAGGAGCCAGCACAGCCTCGGTTTTGCCGGAACCGGTGGCTGACTGGATAATGAGATCCCTGCTTTTTAGAATGGGCCTAATGGCCTGTTCCTGTATAGGATGCAGGCACGGAAAAGCGCCGTAAAAAGCCCGGAAAGTATTAGGGAGCAAAAGAAGCGGCGAGTAATGGTTGTTGTGCATGAGTAAATTCGGACTTTTCGGACAGACAGTATTTATGGAAGTTATTTCGTCTCCGGCAGATTCCTCCTGCCATGCTATTTTCACAGAGTACCTGCCAGGTGTTTCTGACAGGCCAGCATCATTCTGATTTCGCCATAGGAGTAGTTATCTCCCAGGGCAGTTTTTACTTCACTGAGGGAATTGTTGTGATCTGTAGCGAGTTCCTTTTCAATGGCCTGTTGTTTTTCAGGTGAAAGCAGCTTGTTGATATCTAATTTGCCTTTTTCCACAAAAAAACTCAGATGCCCTTCAATGGTAGATTGTACCAGGCCTCTTTCTTTTGCAATCCCGGCAATAGTTAATCCGGTATTAAACATATCGAAACTTGTTTGTTTCGTGTCGGAATGCAGAGCCTTTTTTTCTTCCGCTGCACTTTCTTTTGGGAGTTTTTTAAGCTCCGGCAGTACGACTTTGTCTATTCCGTGTTTTTTGCGATAGGCCAAAACCAGCGCCACAAGTTCTTTGCCATATTTCTCAATGGTTCTCTTGCCGACACCATTTATTTTCTTTAGATCAGAAATATTGTCGGGCAGGCATACCACAATCTGGATCAATATCCGTTGGTGTAAAACCTGGAAATGGGCAACATCTTCCTCATTGGCCTTGCGGGAACGCCAGTCCTTCAGGGTCTGAAACAGCTCAGGATGGGCAACGTCCGATTCGGTGTATGCCGGGGGACGGCGCTTTTTTTCTTTTTCAGGGGTAAAGTCAATTTCAGCGACTGAAACAGCGCGCAGGAAACTTGACGGTGAAAATCCTTTTTCACAGCACTGTACTCCAGCTATTTTTTCGGCAATTTCTTTTTTGAGATTACTCAGGGCATTGTCAATTTTTTTTCGAAGTTCGGTATTGTCTGTTTCTATGTGTAATTTTGGCACTGATTCCTCAAAAATTTCGGTAAACTTTTTCTGAAACCATGCTGACGCTTTGCTGATCCGTTCCAAAATAACTGCATCCGATTCGGGCAAGCCGCCATCCGTAAAAATTGTGCGTAATTGCTGTTTGAAATTTTCACTAACAACAAAAATATCCTTCGTGGCCATTTTCTCCAGTTGGCGGATATCTTCAACGCCTGAAACCTGAACTACTCTGGCGTTACCTGTCAAAAGCCGGACAAGATAGTTGAGACTGTTACGCAATAGTAAAAAATCAAAACAATCAAGCAATAGCTGCTGCTGATAGCTGATTTTGGCAGCCTGAAGCCGGCTTTCGGACGGCGGGTTCTGGTGAGCGTTTTCGTCAAAGCACATTATCGCTTCATCCGTTTCCACTCCACGAGATGAGATGGGAGAGCTTAGCACCATGCCCTCCATAGTTTTACAACGGCTCAAGGCCACGTAAACCTGACCATGGGCAAAAGCTGCTTTGGCATCAATAATGGCCTTTTCAAAAGTCAGCCCCTGACTCTTGTGGATGGTGATTGCCCATGCAAGTTTCAGGGGGTATTGCTTGAATTTACCGATTATATCTTCTTCGATTTCCTTATTTTTTTCGTTAACTGTGTATTTGATATTTTCCCAAATAATTGGTTCAACCACGATTTCCTGTTTGTCGCCGGAGCAGATAACGCTGATGTTTTTGCTCGAAATTTTGGTTATTTTGCCGATTTTACCATTATAATAGAGTTTTTCAACAGAGGGATCATTGCGCACAAACATCACCTGCGCCCCCTTTTTAAGCAGAAGAGTGGATAGGGTCGGGTAGATATGTTCAGGAAAATCTCCGGAAATTTCAGCTTTGAAACAGTGTTCCTTTTTGGTCAGGGCCTGAAGTCTGGTCTGATTGATGGATTCGGCGCTGCGGTTGTGGGTGCTTAGTGTAATATAGCCCTGATCTTTGCCCGGTTTAAAATCCTTAATATAACGCTGATTAAGATCCGCTATGGATGATTCATCAAGCCGGTTGTCACGTACCCGATTCAGGAGCTTGATAAAACTGGCGTCTGACTGGCGATAAATATGCTTTAGTTCAATGGTGAGCAGTTCAGTAAGACCAAGCGCTTTGCTGCTGAAAAAATAAACCGACTCATAATATTGCTGCAAAAGGCGCCATTCATCTTGCTTTGCCACCGGAGAGAGCTGATGCAGATCGCCGATCACAAGCAACTGCACCCCGCCAAACGGCTGATTATTACGGCGATGGCGACGCAGCACAGCATCCACAGCGTCGAGCAAATCGGCCCGCACCATACTTATTTCGTCAATCACCAGCAAATCAAGGCTTTGTATAATCCGCTTTTTTTCTCTGCTGAACCTGAACTGGCGCTGCTTATTGCTCTCGTATGTTTCGCTTCCCGGCACAAATGGGCCAAATGGCAACTGAAAAAAAGAATGGAGTGTTACCCCGCCGGCGTTGATAGCCGCAACACCGGTTGGAGCAGTGATAATCATCCGCTTCACCGTGTTCTTATGCAGATTATGGAGAAAAGTTGTTTTGCCGGTGCCCGCTTTACCCGTCAGAAAAATATTGCAGTCAGTGTGCTGAACAAAGTCGTTGGCAAGTTGCAGTTCATGGTTTATGGGGAACATGGTTTTCCTGATCATGAGCGTTGTTATCGTTTTTTATTTCTTTCTGTGCCTTCATTTTCTTTTCTATAATATTCAAAAAACTTAAAAGGGAGAAAGAATATTTATTCCTTCTCTGTGTGAAGAAGGATAATGAACAATATTTCCTGTGATTAAGTATCTCACATTTCCTGCGATGGCAATTTCGAGAAAGGCTTCATCATCTGGATCAGGCAGAGGACTTTTGAGCGGTAACGCTGAGACGAATTGACCGCACATCTTTTATTTCAGCATCAATTTCATCCAGAGTTAATTTGTCGGTATCTTTTCTTACAGAGTCGTATTGGATTGATGCAACGGCATTAGTAGCGCGGGCATGACGAAATGCGGATAAAACTTGTTCCAGGTTGTTTTCATTAGTTGAGGACAGGATTGCAATCGGTCTGCCGTTACTTGTGATGACCATCTCCTTTTGATCCGGTAGCTCCTGCCAAATTTGCGAAGACTTAGTCTTTAAATCTCTAACGCTTAAAAATTTCATAATATCACCTCCAATCATGTCTCAATTATAGACGCAAATGAGGTTTATTTCAAGCTCAATTTTGGTTTTTTTACAGAACCGGCGGAGTATGTTTGTGATGAGGCTGGGTGCTTTGCAAACTTTGATCGTCTGGATAATCAACAAATTGGACTTATCTGAACACGAGGGGGACCTTGTTATGTCATGGCCCCATAAGCTTCTTTAGCTAAGAAATCTAATTTCCTTGAATTTGAGTCTTCTTTAATTTCCTTTTTTACTTCAGCTACCTGTACCATTTTTAATTCCTATTTTTATTTATTGGGTTCGAGGGAGTAACACAAAAGCATGAGTCTTCGCCTGCGGCTACGCTACCACAGGCGGATTAAAGTCCTCTATCCATTTAAGGAACGGGGACGAAATAACTTCCCCAACTATGCATCACAGCTTCAGGCCACCTTTGCCCGATCTCAAATCACAAAAATATCAAAATAGCCTGCTATTCCATCAACTTTTGTGATTTGAGATCGAACAAATTTGGCTCAAATCTATGCGCCTACTTGGTGAAGTTATTTCGTCTCCTTTCCTAAGCAATGCTCGTATACTCGGCGCTTACGTGCTGAAAGACGTGTGTTTACCCGGGAGATATTCCATGTGCCACGGGATGCAGCATACGGCAGAAAGTGGCTGAGGGGCAGGGATGTTCAGGCTATGATTTTCATTAAATGAGAAACGCATAAAATCATGGGCGTCCCTTATGTTGTGAGTTGCATCTAACCCATTGAAATAAAACAATTTTCGGATGATATTTTGAAAAGTGCGGATTTGCATAGATTCTAATAAGTTACAGGATTAGTTACAGATATGTAAGATTGGCACACAACATAATAATATGGTTATCTTAAACGTATCCACCAATGGCAAATCATCGAAATTTGTGTACGTTTGCATGCAAGGGACACCATGGCTTTTTCATAACATCCTCTTATGTAAAGGCTCTGGAGGTTGATAAACAAGACATCGAGACATTTGTAGTGTTTCAATAATTGAAGAATACACCACACCCAGAGAAATTAAAAGAACTAAATGGAATAAGAAGAAGTAAAAGGAATTTTAAAGCCTAAAACCCACAACATAATTAAACTGACAACTTAACGTCCCGCTGTACAATCCTTGCAAGGTATGACTATCTGGTTTTTGCTCGTCAGGTAGCTCTTCAATCTTAAATTTCAAAGGCATTGGAGTAGCGAATATACATGTTACAACTTTTTTTAAATAATCTTTTTCCATAACGTATGAGATTTTCTTATGAAATTAATTCCAATCTGAACTGACATCCACAATTTTTCCCTATCAAGTTTAAAAGTTGAAGTTATCTGTTCAATTACCCCGCCAACTTATAAACTGATGTTTCGTATATTCTTCCTTATTTTTCAATGGCTGTTCCCGTGGGTTTCCTTCTTGACGATATAAACTGAGCTACATTCCATAGATTTCCCCACCCGCCGTTTTGTCCAATTTGTCAAGGGCCCGCAAAGCCCCGTCTTTTATCTTACATGGGTCAATAGTAGACTTGACCCCATTTTGGTTTGATGAAGACCCCTCGAAGGGGTCAAAAAATCTGTACTCGTACTTTTTTGAATATTACATAATTCTTTGAATTCTCGAAAAAACTGAACTTCATGCTTTGGAATACACTTATTTCTTAAGTTCCAACTTCAAAACTAACAGTTAGAGCTTCCACTGTATTTGCGATTTTAAAAGTGTTTTCCATTGATCTAATATTAAATCGCAGGGTAAATCTTTCACCCCGAAACGGTCGAACCTTTTAGGGTCGCTCGGGCGGAGCCCGAGGTTTAATTAAGGACAATTATTCGACTTGTCAATATATCAAGGAACGTCCCGCAAGCCGTCCCGCAAGCCAAACTCGCCTTGAAAAAAGTGCGTTTTTTGAAAACGCACTTCCTACCCCCAGTTCAAAAAAAGATATTTCCTTATATACAGAATATGCAGATACACCGGGCTTGTCCAACCACCGGATAAGATTGTGGTTCGTTCCTCACACAATCTATCCTTATTCGTTAGCACTTTTCGTGCTTTATATTGCATGATAATTCAAGGAGTTATGCGCTAAACTTTAGTGATTTGTCAAATTCATCTTTAAAAAAATCAAGATGTCCGTAAAAGTCTGTTACTACCCTGTCTAATCGTTGTGTTTCCAAATCTTTAACTTTGCCGTCTTGCATCTTTTCCATTTTGTTAATGGATTCTTCATATTCAACCCAAAAACCTTCTATTGAGCGATTAACTTCTTGCTCTCTTTCCCTTATAAGTTCTCGAATTTGTCGTTCTTTCTCCTTGTCAATTGCAACTCCCTGAACCGCCACCCATGCATTAACTCTTTTCCGCATGTCTTCTATCTGACCATTTCTTGCAATTTCAAGAGCTCTACGGCGAAATTCTAATTCAGTTTTCACAACTGCTAATTGTGCCTTTGCATATTCGCGATATTCTTGATTAGGAAAGATTTTTCTTAAAAGCCCAGCATTTTTTAACGCTAAAATGTTTTCCTTAGTATCCTTTTTTACCGCTACTTCAACCTTGGTTTTATTAACTAATGCATTTGTTTTATTGGATACAGAATCATTGTTGGTCATATTACCCTCCGGTGTTGTAGGTTAATTTGTGGTATCACTTTTTTTGTTAGTTGGCAGAGTTTTATAAAATCTATTTTTTTCTTTATCGAAATGGTTTTGTCGCAACCTGTCCTCCTTGCTTGCAAAAAATTCTTTTTCGTGCTCGCTAACTTCTTTTTCATTTCTTTTTAATTCTTCGATGTTAGCCCTACCGACCTTACCTTGAACTATGAACGCATAACTCGTTGGTGGTGAAAAAAACATTTTTGACAAAACCGGCACAATTTCTAAAAATATTACAAATGCTTTAACCCAAAAAGAAAATTTAATTATCGTCTTACTTTCAAGTGTCTCTATTTTGGGGTGTTTTAATAAATTTAGGGCGGTAAGCCTAGAAAGTGGCCCATCTGTCAAAGGTTTAAATTCTGTGCCAGAGAATAATGCTTCTTTTTTACTATTATAACGTAAGGTTATTTCCTCTTCTTCTTTTATGATTTTTTTCTTTAACGCCGTAATCTTAGCATCATAACGTTTTAAGACTTTATCTCTATGTTCATCATCACCAACAAATTTCTTGCGAATCGCATCTGTTATCTCGTTCTTATTTTTTAATAACTCTTGATTAATCTTGTTGAAGTTACTATCTATCGTCTGTATTCGAGCATTAATCTCAGAGTTTATATGCTTGATTTGTGAAGTAATTGTATTTTTTAATGCAATATAATCATCCCTTTTCTCGGAAGCGTTACGTATTTGTTTTTTCCAATATGTGCATCGTAGTCCACACGTTGGTTTGCCAGATATATTAGCAAGATTTTCTGGGTTATATCCGGCAATTTCCGCATCTCTACTTTTTTTATAAGTTTCAATTTCTTTACTTATTGTTAATATTGACTGGTCATGTTTTTCGCGTTTTTGATCCAATGAATATAGTTCATCTTTATACTCTGAACGAATTTTTTGTATTGCTACATTTTGATTAGAGGTATTATTAATTATTTTTGTGTCAAGTTTGGCAATATCGGGGTTGCTCACTAAATCAGAAGGATCATTTTTTAGTATAATATTATAATCACCTTGAAGAATATTTAATTCATTATTTAATTCGTTATTTAGATTTTCTTTCGATTCTTCAAGTTCCTTCTTGTAGTCTCGCAAGTCATTATAAATAGGTTTATTGTCTTCCAAGTGTCTTATTTGCATATTGCGTAACACTTCTGACTCGAAAACTTTTAATTCGAGAAAAATTGACAACGAATATGCAACGGCTAATGACATAGCTATGCGTATTATAATCCGAAAAAGTTTTTTAAGGCCGTACGTAGCTGATTCTGGAACAGAATAGTGCTTGTCAACACCAAAAGGTCTTACATGAAACCAGTCTGACATAAAAAGCATTCTGTCAAACAGTGTAATAATCATTGCTATTGTAAAAGCAATTAAAACAGATAAAAAGAAGATTAACGACTCATTACTTTTCACATTGATAAAACTGTTTGTAGCTATATCATACTCTATTGAGCGCCCACCAATGTAAGAAAAGGAATAAAAACCTATCATGAATACAATTATAAATGTGAACGAAAGAGCAACGCCTAAATGATGTCCATAAATTTTGTCAACTTTAGGCGCGATTTCGATACTTTCTGGATCAATGCCTGCGACTTTATAGATAAGCAGTGAAATTTTCTTCATAGAATTTGGTCGTTTTTTATGAATATATGTGAATCACTCGAAATAAGTATTTGTGCTAACGTCTGAACTGAACAGCGGCGACGTGCTGATGCTTCAATAAATTATTCAACGCTTTATTGCCGACCTTCTCGCGTCGTGTTCCAGTGATTTGTTGGACGAAGCCGCTATGCGGCAGAAAAAAAATCAAAAATAGTGTATAACTCCTATACTTGTCCAATTTCGGGCACTTTTAAAAAAGGAGTATACACCATGAATCAAACAGAAGTAAAACAATTTAATGAACTCTATCAACGTCACCTGAGGTTACTCAAACTTCAGGGCAAAAGTCAGAAAACCATTGATGCATACTCTCGGGCTGTCCGCCGAGTCAGTGAACATTTTGATTGCTGTCCCGATCAATTGACCCCGGAACAACTGGAAATCTATTTTGCCAGACTAGTTGAGACCCACTCATGGAGCACAGTCAAAATAGATCGAAATGGCCTGCAATTCTATTGGCGGTATGTGCTTAAACTTGATTGGCAATGGGTTAATATTATAAAACCTCCTAAGGTTCATACAATACCTGATATTCTTACCCCTGTTGAAATAGAGCGACTCATTGGGACAACACGAAAACTGCGCTATCGTGTTTTTTTATTAACCACCTACTCAATGGGACTTCGTCTCGGAGAAGCCTTATCTCTTCAAGTCGGTGATATTGATGCCGGGCTCAAACGGGTTCATATCCGCCGTGGCAAAGGACATAAAGACCGGCTGGTACCATTACCTGATCTCACGTTGCTGGCATTGCGTACACTCTGGAGTAGGCATCGTCATCCAAAGTTGATATTTCCTAATGCCAAAGGCTCTCTTGAAACAATTCAACAGGCAACAACTCATATGGACAGAGAAGGTGCACAAAAGAAAAAGGGGTCAAGTCTGCCTTTGACCCTTATTAATACTGTCTTGTATTTTCCCTATCTGTCTTTTAATTTTTCTGTCATGTTTTTTAAGCTTCGAAACTCTTCGTAATATGCTGCTTACTGTGCTGTATGCTTTGATATTAAACAATTCACCTATGTTGTTAAGTTTTTCACCCCGTATTTGACGTAATAGATAAACTGCGATATTGAGCGGTTCATTAAAAATCCCACGTCTTGTCATCAATAATTCATTAAACGATACACCATAATGTTCACACACTGATGAAATTATTGTATCAGATGTCGGAGATAGACTTTTTGATTCAGGAACCTCACAGCTTTTTTTCTTAAAATAATATTTTTCTTTTATTCCTGTTATGAAACTTTCCGGACCAAAAAATGATGGGAGTTTCTTTAATGAGAACAGCCTTGTAACTTCTTCTGAATCATGTTTCTGCATAAATTCAATAAACGGTTTCAGTCTGCCCCGTTTTTTTGGGGTTATCATGAGAAAAATATAATCCTTATGTAACCAGTTCCACTTTTTCGCATATGAAAGATAACCTTTGTAGCTGCTCCATTCATAATCCTGGATATCTTCAACTATACCTGCTTTTACCGGGTTCTTATGTATATATCTCACCAGTTGTAGAAGATGGCTGTCATTACAGACAAGAATCGATTTGTACCTTCCCCTGAAAAGCTGACCATCAAATCCATGTCTCCTGTTATATCTCTGGGTATATACGCTGTTCAAATGCCTCATGCATCTTGAAATATTTGCATCAGGAGTTTGCAGCAGGATATGATAATGATTTGTCATTAAACAGTACGCAGCCACATTTACATTACACATTTCAGATACTTCAATCAGCAGTTCAATAAACATTAAATAGTCATGTTTATCTGAAAAAATGGATTCGGACCGTCTCCCACGGTTCATTACATAATACCATGCTCCGGGATATTCTATTCTAAGTGGACGTGACATATTGTAACATATAACATTTTATCTTTCATGGGTCAATAGTAGACTTGACCCCATTTTGACCCCATTTCTTCCCAGCGCCATGATGGGAATGCCTGCAGCGATTCTGCCGATTATCGGGATAGTTTTTCCAACAGGCCCGCCAGGAATACGCCATGACCTTTTCTTGCCGGCAGGGGCAATAAGATACCCTTTTTCAACCAGAACATGTAGAATGCGATGGATACCTGCCGGTCCTTTTAAACCAAAATGACTGCATATCTCGCGTATCGTAGGCGTGATACCGAGTTTTTCCTGATATGAACGGATATAATATAATACTTCCGCCTGCCTTTGAGTGAGCTCCAAAATATAACCCCCCTAAGAGAACAGCATATCTCCCGGACTTTTGACACCCATACCTCCACGATTTCATTTTCACCCATCTCGGCAGGATGTCGTTTGCCATGATAAAAGATAAATTTCCTTATCCATTCGATATAAGCCTGCTCTGT
>Ga0255419_10041_pt1 | contig 26237 bp, 27 predicted proteins | sample ANMaggSeSYBR02J3_FD_182658 | JGI IMG/M metagenome (GOLD analysis project Ga0255419, IMG submission 182658) | Sediment cell enrichment communities from methane seep in Santa Monica Basin, California, United Staets - ANME aggregate JGI... | ecosystem: Environmental > Aquatic > Marine > Cold seeps >...
GATCTTGCCATCCCCGAGTTCCACCTGGATGTCATCGCACGAGCCCCCGCATACAGGGCATATTATATTCTTAGTAAACATCTCACTTTCCTCCTGCATATACTTTCAGGACTACATCTACAGTGCTGAGTACCTCGTCATTGGTAGGTTCGAGTGTGATCTTGCTTCCTTTATATAATGGAGAACCTGTGGAAAACGTATTCGGATCTACAATTACATTTGCCCAAATCGCCCTTGGCATGAACACATGTCCGGGACGCACCGAGTCGGTACGCTTTGTATACACAGCAACAGTGTGTTTACCGTCCATACTTGTCATCTTCACTTTTTCCGGGCTGCCCATAGCTTCAAAATCATCAGGAGCTATCCAGCAGACCGCACATTCTATCATGTAATCCTCTGTGTTCTTGCTGCCGCCTTTGGCAAGCCTGCCTTCTTCGATCGTACTTCCCGTATTGAGTAATGCTTCCATCTCTTGTCACCTCACAAATCCTCATTTGCATTCTTTGACGCGTACAGTGCACCTTTATTCCGTCCAACAAGTGCGTAGTCACCTGTAAACTTCATGAACTCGCCCTGGCACACGATGTCATCGAATGTCAGGTCAATTTCCGTATCCGCATATTCAAATCCGGGCAGGAAGTTCTTGATATTGCCGGCAACAACGATCGTTCCGCCAGACATCTCGGCTCCAACTGTGCGTACAGCGTCTCCCTTCACAACGATCAGGCCGCTGTTCTGGCGTATACCGCAAAAGTTTTGCACACTCCCCGCAACTACGATCACTCCGCCGCTCATACCGCCGCCGACCTGGCTCTGGGCACTGCCGTCAATAAGTAATTTGCCGCCAGTCATTCCGTGCCAGCTACCCCGATAAGCACAACCCGCATGGTCACCGGCATCACCTGTTATGTGCAGGAGTCCGCCTTTCATTTCCATGCCTGCCCATGCATCGGCATTACCTTTTACAAGAATCTCCCCTCCGTTCATCCCTGATCCGGTATGCATGCCTGTAGAACCTTTGATAATGATACTGCCTCCGGTCATACCTTCGCCAATCCGCTTGACCCTGGTGACATCTCCTTCAATGATGATCGATGTCTCCGCAGCAGAACTTCCTCCCTTGCCCTTAACATCAAAGAACCCTGAGAGGGGTAGTTCGTGTGAACCCTGCCATACAATCAGGTTTTCAATTTCATTTGCAGTCTTTGTGGCAAAAGTATCAGGTGTGATCACCTCTGCCTCCACCATTATATCTATCTCACCTTTTGGTGTAAGTGTAACTTCTTCCATGAAAATCACCCCTCCGCATTGATCTTGATCGGTGTCGGATTCATCAGGTAGCTATCCGGCGTTGGATAGTGGGCAAAACCAACTGTGTAGTATTTGAACCACTCCTTAACGTCAGCAAGCATATCCTTCTCACCCTGTTCTTTTACTTTCACATCCGCGTAAAACGTCCTCTTTTGTGGTATTGCTACGATCTCACCCTGTCTGGATACGATCCCTCCATCTTTTATGGTGTACTCTGCCTGTGAGAAGTTACTTACCAGATTCTCGTAATCACGGGTGTCCAGGTTGGTCGGGTCCATGTTATAGATTGTAACATCCCCATCCGCACCAATACCAAGGCTGCCCTTCCTATGTGATATACCAACCGTTCTTGCCGGGTTGGCTCTTGTCAGTACAGCAATATCGTAGAGTGACATCTCCCTGTCAACTGCGCCAAGGTCGCTCCTGTCACGGGCCCATTGATGACACTCGTTAAAGGTAGCTTCCCTTGCTTCCTGCGACATTAGCCAGGCAATGACATTCGGATACTTCAAAAATGTGCCTCCGTTGGGGTGGTCGGTTGTCATAATAGACTTCCACACATCTTTTACAAGCAGCAGGAGTTCAAGACCCATCGCCCACTGGACACTGTGTATCGGGTTGCTCTTAAGGTATGTAAAAGGCAGAATACCGGAACCGCACTCCATCTCTACATCAGTATTTGACCACTTGTTGCCTGTAAGTTTATACAAGTTATGTATAGCCGGCCCGTCACCTGTCATAACTGTTGCTTCCCCGAAAGGAACACAACCGCTGTCCATTACAATGTAATCGGTCTGGTTCACGTGATCTATTATCGCTTTTGTTCCGGATTCAAAGTCTCCCCAGCTTGTTCCCCCGAAACTGTTGAACTGTGCATGGGTGAGGTACACTGACTGTTTTCTTTTAGAGTCCACCTTAGTCTCTGCCCACTCGACATCAAGGTTCTGTTTCGTCTTGATATGCGATGGTATTTCAAGTGAATCTTTTGTTATCTCGAAGCATCCGGGCTGCCCGAGGTTGTTGCAGTGCAGATGCATTGACATGGGAAGTCCAAGAAGTTCATTGATCTCGCACAGCCCGTGTATCATCTCTCTCGGAGTGACACCGAAGTGGATGTTAGCCTCATCGAGTGCTCCTATATTCTCTGCCCAGCCCCAGTTCTCGACACCTGCCGGATTGACGCACTTGATCCCATAGGTCTTGTGTGTCCTCATCATCCATGCAACATAATTCGCAGCCCTCTCGATCTCACCATCGCGCAGGTAGCGCATTAAAAACCAGTTGTTACCCAGCACGAGGTAGCCACCTGTGTCTATCATTGGTATCGAACGCATCTCTTCATGCGTGTGGCGTGCTTCAAGTGGCGGGACTGCAGCTTCAAAGACAGTAGTATATCCCATCTGGGAATATTGGTATCCTTCAAGATACACGGACGGAACAGTATAACCTGTACCTGAGTGAGTAAGTGAAGTTTTCTTCCTGGTCCACTTGTAACTATCTTCGGGGCGCATCATCCTTCCGCCGTTGACCTTTGCTCCTGCAATATGGGAGTGTGAATCAACACCGCCAGGCATGACAGTCATACCTTTTGCATCGATCACTTTTCCATTCTTCCTGTCAGCATCAGATAGTTCATGCACCACTTTACCGTCTTTTACGAAGATGTCCATTATCTCCCCGTCGATCTCATTTAAGGGATCAAACACATATCCATTCTTGATTGCTATTGTTTTGTTACCATCCATGATCACACCTCCTTTATTTCAAGTTTTATCGCATCAACAGGACAGATCATAGCACATGTGCCACAGCCGTTACACAGTTCCTGGTCAAGTACTTTAACGGTACCATTCACGATCTCAAGCAGCGGTTTGCTGTCCAGTTCGTTGAGATGTCCGGAAGCGAGATATGGATCTGATAAGGCGTTAACCGGACAGACTATGACGCAGTTCCCACATCCAAGACACATGTCTTCATCTGTGACCAGTATCGTGGTTCGGGTTGGTTCAGGAGTGGGTATGTCGACAAGTTTCTTTTCAAACGGGTTTTTCTTTGCCATTTCAGGCACGATCGCACTTTTTGTAACAGTTATAGACTCAACAGGACAGGCAACTGCACAGGCACCACAGTAGATACAGGCATCCGGTCTGTGGGTGACTTTCTCAACCCTTTCGCCTGCATCCCATTTACGGGCAAAGAGCGCGTCGCACGGACACACGTCTATACAGGTGCGGCATGTCTGGCACGTATCTTCATCCATCTTCCACTCGCCTGCAAAAGGCTTTTCCACTGTGATGGCATCGACAGGACAAACAGCTGCACACCAGCCGCAGTGTACACAGCATTCCTGGTTGATCGTAGTTTTACCATCCATAACGACGCTGCCGTCATTCGCCAGCCACTGCTTAACTTCGATGCATCCCTGCGGACAAACCTGCTCACACAGGCCGCAATGCACGCAGTCGTCGTTTATGGTCGTAGGCTTTATGGCACCATGAATATACATCTCATCTTTCACAGTCTCGCCAGCCGGCCTCATTTCCCGTGCACCTGTCGGACACACCTTGGCACACATCCCGCATACTATACAGGTATCCGGCATGCTATTAAGAAAAGCATCATCAACTAGTCCCCTTGCCACGGCACCCACAGATCCGATCACAAGTGAATCTTTTGGGCAAATCATTACGCAGGTTCCACACAACACACATTTCTCAGGGATGTAAACCAGCTGCTTATCGTCTTTTGTCTGAAACACCGATTCGTTCATTTAATTTCCTCCATTATTCCACCTATCTATTATGCTGTGCATGTACTGCAGAGAACTTCTTCCCCATACTGGACAAAATACTCTCCACACTCTCCACACATCTTTATACATTTATTTGGTTTTATAGGAACTTCAACATTGACCATTTCGTAAGTATACGCATCATCTCCGGCTTTTATAAGATCATGAATGGCCTCTTTATGGGAGATATTCTCAGTATTCAAGTACCATGCGTGTAATTTTGGATTTTTTTTTGTCCTATTTGGATCCAGGTATATCCTGATCCCAGGCACTGATGTCACACCCGCCGGAACATGCCTGTTTACCACAACAGCCATCTTCCCGGAGTCTGCAATCCTTAAGCCCTTGTTCCCGATGGTAGCACCCCCAAGTACCTGGAAAGGATCCGGAAGGCAGTTGTATGTCTCACATGTCACGAATATGCGCTCTCCATCCTGCAGGTCAAGTGCCTTTTTTGCAATGTTGAACATCTGGATACCTATGAATGCCCCGGTACTCAGGTATCCGTGGAACGGAACCACCTTCCCGATCTGTGAAAGCAGTTCAGGGTCACGGATTTGCTGGATATTTTCGTCCATGTGATTAACCTCAGAAGATACTGTATTCCAATTACCACCATTTGATCAATGGTTATTTGCAATTTAAAGCGTTATGATATTTAAACATAACGTATTTATACAAACAGAAATACAAACAGAAATCTATAACAGCATGTTATACATGCAAAGTGACACCGGATACAGGCATACACAACTGGACATACACAACTAAATAGATATGCAGAGGAAACATAATGAAAAAAATAATATTTTTCATGACAATGATCATACTTTGCAGTGTAATTACACTTGGATGCATCGGAGAGGAACAGGAGCAAGTCAGAACAGTTGGTGGAACTGCCAGTGAACTTACACCACCAGCAATAGAAAAACCGCAGTCGCTTATGGTATATTGTGGTGCCGGAATGAGAACGCCAATGGATGAGATCGGAACACTATATAGGGAGAAATATGGTATTTCAATCGTTTACAACTATGCCGGTTCGGGTCACCTGTTAAACCAGGTTGGACTTGCGCAAATGGGAGATGTTTACCAGCCCGGGGCAATGTACTATTTCGATATTGCTAAAGAGAACAGTTTTATTGATTATGAAAAGATCGTAGCCTACCACGTACCTGTAATAGCAGTCCCAAAGGGAAATCCTGCGAATATAACCTGTCTGGCAGATCTCACAAAGCCCGGGGTAAGAGTTGCTATGGGAGATCCAAAAGCCAGTGCGATCGGCGAATTAGGAGATAAGATACTGGAAAAGAATGGGATAAAGGATGCTGTGGAGAAAAACACCATCGTTCGTGGTGCCACTGTAAATGCACTCATCGTTTATGTATCCAGAGGAGATGTGGATGCAGCGATCACATGGAGGGAATCTGTGCTTTTTGCTTTGGATGAAACGGATGTCGTAGAGATACCTGAGAATGAGAACACCATAAAGAAAATTCCGATCGGTGTGCTGACATTTTCGGAAAATAAAGAATATGCAGGAAATTTTGTTGATTTTGTCACATCTGATGAAGGCAAGGCGATATACGAGAAATACGGTTTTATCCCATATCCAGACGAAAGTTAGGGAGTACTGTATATGAAACTAATGAGGAATGTTGAAACTAATGAGTGATGTATATGAAATTGATAGATGACCTGATCTCTGATCTGCCAGATACAAAAGTCCGGGATGTTCATGTCGGTTATACATGGATTGGTGTTTTGAGCAGAAACTGTGGAGTTGCAAAGAATTTTGGTGCACCACATAATTCCATGGTGCGGGATATTGGCAGACTGACCGAAAAAACGGCACCCGAACTTGCAGGATACTTGCGATCATGGAACATGATAGAAGCAGGTCTGGGTCTTGCAGCAATCAACTCGTTGATCTCTGTACAAGGTAAAGAATTAAATGTCAACGATTTCCTGCTTGAGAACGGCATTGGGAAGAAAATAGCGATGATCGGTCATTTTCCGGTTGCGGATGAACTGCGAAAATGTGCAGATGAACTATGGGTCATAGAGCAGCAGCCCAAAAAGGGGGACATGCCTGATACCGCATCAGAACATTTCGTTCCAAAAGCGGATATTGTTGTGATAACAAGTTCTGCGATCATAAACAAGTCGATCGAGCGATTACTGGAGTTGAGCCAGGGATTTACAATTGTTCTCGGTCCGGGCACACCGATGTCTGATGTTTTGTTTGATTACGGTGTGGATATGATTGCAGGAGTAAAAGTAGTGGATGAAAAGATGATGATGGCGAAGATCGCAGAGGGCGGTGGCAGGGTAAAGCAGTTTGAGGATGCGATCGATTTCCTTGTGATGGAAAAATAAGCTATCCAATGGAAGGTAGAAGATTATGGTAGGATATGGTTTGTGCGAAAAGCGGTTAAATTCCATATATCCATGTTCATCTTTTCATATTTTACTGTCCCTGATAGCTGGTATCTTCTTTGGTTTTATTGTGTCCGTAATCGCATGCCTTCTTACTGCAACATCGTTCACTGAGTTCATCGATGTGATCAGATCACCAGAGATATTCTCATCCATCATACTCAGCCTTGAGACATCGTTTGTCGTTGTCCTTCTTGCACTTTTTTTCGGGGTTCCGAGCGCATACTTCCTTGCAACCAGACGGTTCAGGGGCAGTAGTATCCTTGATACATTAATTGATCTTCCAATCGTATCTCCTCCGCTTGTATGTGGTCTTGCAATCCTAATCGCATTCGGGGGTCAGGGAATATTCAGGCATTTCGAGGTCCTATTCACGATAAAGGGAATAATCATCGCACAACTCTTTGTCGCATCTCCATTCTTAATACGCTCGGCAAGGACTGCATTCGAATCGATCAATCCCGACACGATAAAAGCTGCGAGAACACTTGGAGCATCGGAATTCTATACATTCAGGAAAATATCGCTTCCACTTGCACGCAACGGAATTATTTCGGGAGTTGTAATGACATGGGCCCGTGCGCTTGGTGAGTTCGGTGCAACTGCTATGGTAGCGGGATGCATACCGTACAGGACCGAGACGATGACGATCGGCATCTATATGCATGCTATGTCAGGCGATCTTGGTGCTTCAGTTGCTCTCTCTTTGCTCCTGATGTTTTCTGCTTTCACAACGCTTATTGTGTTCAAATATTTTGGGAGGTACAATGATCCGTCTGGATGAGGTCTGCAAGTCTTTTGGAGAAAATGATGTATTACGATCATTAAACCTGAATGCAAAAAATGGGGAAATGCTTGTTCTTCTCGGACCTTCCGGATGTGGAAAAACAACCACACTTTCAATCATTGCCGGGCTGGAAAATGAAGATAGAGGTGATATCTATGTGGATGGAGCACGAATAAATAATGTGCCTCCGGAAAAGAGGGATATCGGTTTCGTATTCCAGAATTATGCACTATTCCCACATTTAAGCGTATTTGAGAACGTTAGATTCGGTTTGAAAGCAAGAGGGATAGATAACAAAAACAGAGTGAAAGAAGCGCTTGAAACCGTTGGTCTTGATGGACTTGATAATATGAATCCGATGAAACTGAGTGGAGGTGAACAACAGCGGGTCGCACTTGCAAGGGCAATCGTAACAGACCCGCGATGTATCCTGATGGATGAGCCGTTAAGCAGTCTGGATGCGATCGCTCGTGAACGATTGAGATACGAGATGAAGCGATTACAAAAAGAGATCGGCGTAACAAGCATCTACGTGACACACGACCAGGTGGAAGCGATGATACTTGGTGACCGGGTAGCTGTTCTGAACAAAGGAACAGTTGAAGAGGTTGGAATACCTGAGAAAATTTTTTATAAGCCTGAAAGTGAATTTGTAGCGAGGTTTGTTGGCATGAAGAATATATTTGACGGAAAAGTTGTCTCCCTGGACAGGGATGAGGGTGTGATGGGTGTATCTACAGAAAACTTTGATCTGACAGCGGTTTTCATGCCTCTGGGCGAAGGGGATCGTGTGAAAGCTTGCATCAGGCCGGAGGAGATAATCCTGATGAAGTCCAACCAGGGAACAAGTGCAAGGAACCTGATAAGCGGCAAGATCATCAATATATTTCCAAATGGTCATCTAATGCGGGTTCTGGTCGATGTCCATGGTGATGAGATGTCTGTTGATGTAACAAGACTGGCAGTCCATAATCTTGAACTGGAGAGTGGAGATGATGTTCACTTAACATTTAAGGCATGTTCTGTTCACGTGATATTATGAAATGTTAAACCGGATCAATGATGATTAAGAGACTTTTTATTATCTTCTGGAATGGTTGGAAAACCACAGAGAGCACAGAGGGACACAGAGAAAAAAAGCAATGCTCCTCTGTGCTCTCTGTGCCCTGCACGCCTCACAGGCGTAGCAGGCACTCAACTCCGCAGGAGGTGAGTGTCCTCTGTGGCAAATTTTCTTTGCCATGATTCATTTCATCTGGAATATATTAAAAAGTCTCATGATTAACGATTAATAATCGATGTGAGAGAATGAACATGACAGTAAAAGAGCAGGTAAAACAAGCCAGAGGTGCTGCACTGGGAATTGCATCTGCATCAACTTTGGCAAAGAACAGTGCACTTGAGCGTGTGGCTCATGATCTGGATGAAAATAGGGATAAAATTCTCAGGGCGAATGCGAAGGATATCAAGGAGGCTAAGAAAGAAGGTCTTGCACCAGTACTTGTAAAAAGGCTCCAACTTGATGATAAAAAAATTGATGAAATAATCGAGGGTGTACGATCCGTGATCGGACTTGAAGATCCGGTTGGAAAGGTTCTCAATGCAACCGAGCTAGATGAGTCGCTCACTCTTTACAAGGTGTCCACTCCGATCGGTCTTATCGGCGTGATCTTTGAGTCCAGACCTGATGCCCTTGTCCAGATATCGGCGCTCTGCATCAAGTCCGGGAATGCGGTCGTACTGAAAGGAGGTTCTGAGGCAAACCACAGCAACAGGATTCTTTTCAACCTGATAAAAGATGCAGTTGAGGTGGACGGGATGTTTAAAGATTCGATCCAGCTTGTCGAGACAAGAGAGGACGTGCGTGAGATGCTGAAGCTCGACAACTACATTGATCTCATGATCCCGAGAGGTTCCAGTGCGCTTGTTAAGTACATACAGGAAAACACAAAGATCCCTGTACTCGGGCATTCGGAAGGGATATGCCATGTCTATGTAGATAAGTATGCAGATATCGATATGGCGGTTGATATCGCATTCGATTCGAAATGCCAGTATGCTGCAGTCTGCAATGCAATGGAAACACTTCTTGTCCACAAGGATGTTGCGGATAAGTTCCTACCCGCAGTCAAGGCAAGATACGATGAGCAGGGCGTTGAGTTGAGAGGGGATAAGCGTACTATAGCGGTGATCGGGTGTGCTGAGGCTTCAGGGAGTGACTGGAGATGCGAGTACAACGATCTCATCCTGTCGATTATGATCGTTGATTCGCCTGAGGGTGCAATCGATCATATAAACAAGTACGGTAGCCACCACACAGATGCGATAGTAACATCTTATGAGAAGACGGCGCATCGCTTCTTAAACGAGGTCGATTCATCTTCTGTTATGTGGAATTGCTCTACGAGATTTGCAGATGGGTTCAGGTATGGGCTTGGTTCCGAGGTAGGGATATCGACTGGCAAGATCCACTCGCGCGGACCTGTCGGACTTGAGGGGCTTACGATCTACAAGTACAGATTGATAGGGAAAGGGCAGATCGTCGGTGATTATGTCGATGGCAGGAAGCGGTTCACCCATCGACGGCTGGTGTAAGATATGAGGTCACTCAGAGCGGATCGGGTTGTTGTTAAGATCGGGACGAACACGCTTGCCACCGAGGGGAGGGGTCTCAACTACGGATTGATCGAGAACATTGCAGAGCAGATATCCGAACTCAAGAGGCAGGGAAAGGAGTTCATTGTCGTTACATCGGGTGCGATCGGGCTTGGGTGTAGTGAACTTTCGCTTCCAAAGCGACCAACTGAGATCGTTTTGAGGCAGGTTTGTGCTGCGATCGGTCAGAGCAAGGTTATGGAGGTGTATCATCGCGCCTTTGAACACTACGGCGGGATCGTTGCCCAGATACTCCTCACCTATGATGACTTCAGTGATGAGAAGAAACATGAGAACTTAAGGAACGGGATACGCGAACTTCTGAGGTTGGATGTCACGCCGATCGTCAATGAGAATGATGTTGTTGCTATTGACGAGATAGGTAAGACGTTTGGTGATAATGACAGTCTTTCAGCAATGGTCTCTGTTGATACAGGTGCGGATCTCCTGATCATCCTGACCGATGTTGACGGATTATATGACAGCGATCCGGGAGATAACGATGGTGCAATGTTGATCAGGACAGTTACAGCGATAACGCCAGAGATCGAGGTGATGGCTGGTCAAACCGGATCCAAACTTGCTGTTGGAGGAATGAAGACAAAGATCGCTACTGCCAGGACTTGTATGGAAGCAGGTTGTGATGTTGTGATCGCAAACGGGAGAGAGGTTGATGTGATAAGGAAGATCGTTGAAGGGGAGGAAATTGGGACGTTGTTTTGTGGGAGGAGATTATCCTGATCGAAACAGACCAGAAGAAAAACGCAGGGATACCACATGATACAGGGAGCTTGAGTGAGGAAGTGAAATTGAGTGATACGCTGAAATTGAATGATACGATGAATCCATTTAATTCCCTAACACCAGTGGACGATGCAAAGAAGATCCTGGATGGATTCACTTTTGATCGAAAAACTTATGTGGATATTAAAGATTCATTCGGACGTGTTCTGGCAGGGGACATTGTTTCTGAGATAAAAGTTCCACCTTATGATCGGGCAGAGAAGGATGGGTACGCGATCATGGATCAAAATCCCGATCAAAGAACATTCGAATTGATCGGAGAGACACTTGCCGGAGATGAACGAGAGGTGATCATTAAAAGTGGTGAGTGTTGCTGGGTCGCAACCGGTGCGAAGGTCCCGGTGGGTACAAATCTTGTTATTCCGGTTGAAAACACAGAAGAATGTGGTGATGAAGTTGGAATTCGAATTAAAGTTTGTGAATCCAAAGTGGAATTGAATATTTCAAGGAAGGGGTGTGATATTGAGCGTGGAGCGACAGTTTTAGAGGAAGGCTGTCTTCTGAATGAGCGAAATATCGGGATTCTCGCATCACTGGGTATCAGGAACGTGAGGGTTTATGATACACCTAATGTTGCTATAATCTCTACTGGTGATGAACTCACCCAGATCAATGATGTGAACTCATTGACACTTTCAGCGATCGTAAAACAATCGGGTTGCTCACCATTTTTTATTGGAACAGTATCCGATGATTCCGGGGATATAAAAAAGAAGTTAGATGAAGCACTTGAATATGACATCATCCTGACGTCGGGAGGTGTTTCAGTTGGAAAAAAAGACCTTATGCCGGAGGTGGTTTCCGGGATGGGGGAGATACTCTTCCACGGTGTCAGGATGCGGCCTGGTATGCCAATGCTTGCAGGTAAAATAGATGAAAAACCAATTCTCTGTATGCCTGGAAATGTGACGTCGTGTCTGGTCTGTGCCAATGTATTTTTACTTCCGATGCTGAGATATATGACACATCTTCCGTTTATCATGGAAATAAGGAGTGCAAGATTGTCAGAGGAAGTGACTTCAGAATATGGGATGCGTCGCTATCTTCCGGTTAAACTGGCAGGAGGAGTTGCATATCCTACGTTCAATGGATCCGGCCTGATCACATCGATAGCGTATGCGGATGGTTTTGTAGTGATCGGGGAGGATGAAACGTTGACGGAAGGGAAAGTTGATGTCTGGGTTTTTTGAGATTTTTTAATGGTAGTGTAACAAGAAGTTGCATCATAAATTGCTTTTATGTTACCATTTCCGTATGGGGTAATCCTACTGAGGTATGCGTCAGCGGTAACGCTGGGGTGTAATGCCTCAGGACAATATGGAGAAATCTGAAAAGGTTGGGTGTACTCGGTGTCCTCTGTGGCTTACAATATCCCATCGATTATATATTTCAACAGACATGACTGCTGCCGGCAGCACCCACCAACACCCGATGCCACCGCCCGGATAGCGAACATGCACACAAAACACCCCCGCACCCCAGCCACAGGGTCAGGACCGCGGAGGTGCCTGAATCATAAGCTGGGGCAATGACCGCACCACCCGGCTCCATAACAAACACCCGGGCCGCCGCCAGCATCATACACCGTTCCCCACCCGCCGCCCGGACAGCGAGCAGGCGCACCAAACACCCCCGCGTCCCGGTCATAGGGTCAGGACTATGGGGGTGCCTGAATTAATGGACAGGATTAACTGGATTGACAGGATATGAAAGTGGCTCGCACCATCCTGTAAATCCTGTAAATCCCGTCTAATATTTACCCACTCAATGTTGAGGATATCCTAATTTTGCCGCCGCCCGGACAGCGAGCAGGCGCACCAAACGCCCCCGCGTCCCGGTCATAGGGTCAGGACTATGGGGGTGCCTGAATCATAAGCTGGGGTAGTGACCGCACCACCCGGCTCCATAACAAACACCCGGGCCGCCGCAAGCATCATGCACTGCCCCCCACCCGGACAGCGGGCCAGCACACCAAACAGCCCTGCGCCCCAGCCACATGGTAAGGACCGTGCAGGTGGTGGTATCAATTGCTGTGACTGTGACCATACAGTCGATAGAATGTATCTACCCGGGAAAAATCGTATTACTTATTCGGCAGCAATTATCTTCAAATTGAGAACTTCGTTTCCGATTTCTATGCCCATTTTGTTGATAACATTAAAATGGTCATCATTTGTCAGAATATGCTCATCATGAATCCATGCCGTAGCCGCAATCAAAGAATCCATAACACCAATATCGCATCCGGCCCGCATTGAACTGCTGTGAATAACAGAAGCTGCACTGGCACACTCATAATTAAAATCAAGAACAGTAACGGATTCAAAGAACTGTTCAACCTGTGGTATCTCTTTAGAGTTATAGAACCATGAACCAAATAATACCTCATAAACAGTAATTGGAGATACTGTAAAAATACATCCTTTGTTATCCAATGAAAAAATACTGTCAGTAACAGTTTTTCTCCCTTTTAAAAAATCAATGACAATATTGGTATCAATACATACCATCTATGTGCTCCGCTGTTTCACCTGTTCCAGAAATTCCCGGTTCGCTTTGGCCCTTTGCTCTACAACCTTATTCCTGATACCTTCTGCCATGTCATCATTGAGCACACCTGCGAAATACATTATATCGCGCCCGGTCTTTTTCCTGGATAACTGGGCTTCCATACGCACGATAATATCATCGAATCCTTCAATTCCATGCCGTCTTCGATTGAGGATATTATATGTATGGTCCGATATTGTAATTGTCCTCGATCTCATATATGATAATCACTGTTTATCTATATAAAATACTTCCGTTACATCGTCTTTATTTATTGCACATATCTCATTGCTAAAAAGCATGTACTACCTCCCACCCCAATCTCAGTAGCGTGCGGGGATCCATAGAGCAGCTAAAAAATAGTTATGCTGTTCACCTCAAACACGCCAAGAATCCCGCCGCCCGGACAGCAGGCAGGCACACCAAACACCCCCGCGTCCCGGTCACAGGATCAGGACCGTGGGAGTACCTGAATCATAAATTGATGCAGTGACCGCACCATTCGGTTCCATACCATACACCAGGCCGCTGCCCGAACAGCGAACAAGCATACCAAACACCCCCGCGTCCAAGTCATAGGGTTAGAACCGTGGGGGTGCCAGAATCATAAGTAGGGGCAGTGACCGCATCGCCAGGCGTTCATTTCGGCTGTCATGACAGGAAAAATAGACGTCAGTAAAGCTGTATAGCAGAGTTGATAGAAAATTATTTACCTTACACCGTCTTACAAGTAAACCATGCAAACCATAACGATCAGTGCCAAAGGACAGGTGGTAATACCCGCCAGCATAAGGAAAAAACTCAATTTGATAAAAGGAGAAAAACTGGTCATCATGGAAGAGGAAGGTTATATTAAAATGATACCCCCTGCAGACCTTACTTCGCTTTGCGGAGCATGGTCTGACCTTGATACAACAACCGTAAGAAAGCAGATAGAAGACATGCGCAAAGAGGAACGATACTGATGATCAGGATTTTAATCGACACCATGCACATAGCTGATATCCTGATAGACGACTCATATATTGAGCTTGCCAAAGCATTGCAGAATAAAAAAATAACAGGCCTGGTCTCGGTAGTTACCCTCACTGAATTAATAAAAATTCGTGGTAAGAAAGATAATAAGCGGATGCACAGCGATCTCAACAATCTTATCGCCTCCAACCTGGTCTTTGTGGATGTAAACGACACGATCGCCATACGTGCCGGCGAATTGCGCCTGAAATATGACATTCCTACTATTGATTCAATCATTGCAGCCACAGGCATAGTCAATAATGTCAAGCACATTCTAACAGACGATAATCACTTCAAACCGCTGAAAAACACGATCAAACCTATTGATTTGAAAAATGCCCTGAAACTTGCTTTAAAATAAAGAATATGATTAACATCTCAGAAAAGAGCTTTGAACAGACCATCGAAGACATATTCATCGCAGGTTTATCAGCCAGAGAAGGGGCAATCAGCAAAACTACCCTCTAACTCCACCAATTTCATCCTAGGCGTCTGCTGGACACCCTCGCCGCACACACAATTCAAGGTCACATCCCCAAACATACCCCCAACCTGCAGACCGGACAGCGAGCAGGCACACTAAACACCCCCGTGTCCCGGACACAGGGTCAGGGTCAGGACCGTGCAGGTAGTGGTATAAATTACTGTGACCATAGAGGCTGTCCAACAATCAGCATCAATAACCCTTTAGCTGTATGTGTTTAGAATCTTAAAGTGAATTGCTGGAATTGCATCAATTTACTTTTTGGTGATCTAATGCAACTCTCCTTAATACCACCTCAAAAATCTCCCCCATCTAATGCAAAATCAATTTCATTTATCAATGCCATTGTTTAAAGATTTCATCTGATCTGTATAGTAAATCTATATACATCCTGTGCAATAGAAAGGCTTTTGGAAAAGCAGCACCTGAAGTATAATTGAGTGTGGAGGTTGCTGCTGTGCAGGTTGTTTGATAATCAGGTGAACAGAATGGAAGTCAGGACAAAGGTGTGGCTAACTGAAAACGGGAAGTCACTGATAGGAAAAGGCAAAGCTTCCCTCTTAAAAGCCATAGACGAAGAGAAATCCCTGAACAGGGCATGTAAGAAGATCAACATCTCATATAAACGTGCCTGGCTGATGCTGAAGAAGATTGAGGAAAGTGCAGGGAGGCCTGTGGTCATAAGTGTCCGCGGTGGCAATGAACAGGGGACATTTTTAACCGACTATGCAAAAGAGATGCTTGCTGAATACGATGCCCGGAAGAATATCACCCATGAAACAATAAACGACGAAACATTCTGGGAAGGAGTGGAGCTTACGATCACTGCACGCAACCAGCTCGCTGGAAAGGTCGTGGATGTCGAACTGGGAGATATTATATCCAAGGTGAAGATCTCAATCAAACCAACTGTGGTCACTTCGGTAATAACCACTGAAGCTGTGAAAAAACTGGATATAAAAAAAGATGATGATGTGCTTGCGGTTATAAAGTCCACGGAAGTGATGATAGCGAAGAAATAAACGCGTCTATGACGATATATTCATAACCATAAAATACCATCAAGATAATTTTCCAGTATGTCAGATCATATCCCGGAACTTGTGGCTGGCGTTAGAAATCCTGCCACTTTATCTGTTTGTAAAGACCATGCAGATGCTGTTTATTTTTCAATTGACCGGTTCAGTCTCAGAGCCCGGGCCAGGGACATAACCCTTGATAACCTTGATATGTTTGTAGAGCAGGTACGAGACAGCGGCCTGAAGGCGTATCTGGCAGTCAATACCGTAATTTATCCGGAGGACCTGCCTGCTGTGGACGCCATAGTGGAGGCGGCTGCCATTGCCGGGATTGATTCAGTCATTGCCTGGGACCCTGCCGTCATCAACAAGTCTGTAGAGTGCGGCCTTGATCTGCATATATCCACCCAGGCCAATGTGTCTAACTGGCAGACAGCAGAGTTTTACAGGAAACTGGGCGCCAGTCGTGTGATACTATCGCGGGAGCTGACCCTTGAGCAGATAAAGGATATCAGGCAGCATACAGATATGGAACTGGAGGTGTTCGTGCACGGTGCCATGTGCCAGGCAATATCAGGACGCTGCTACCTGTCGGCCTACCTGCTGGGTCGCTCAGGCAACTGTGGTGACTGTACACAGCCCTGCCGGTGGCAGTGGACCCTGCACGGTGAAGACGGGGGGCTGGTTGAACTGGCAGGGAAACACCTGCTAAGTGCCAGGGACCTGTGCATGATAGAGCATGTGCCTGAATTAATAGATGCGGGATTGGATGCATTCAAGATAGAGGGCAGGCTCAGGAATCCGGGTTATATGGCTGTGGTGTCCAGGTGTTACCGTGAGGCACTGGATGCCTGCCGGAATGGTTCATATGACCAGGGGATGGCACAGCAATGGAAAGAACAACTGGCCAAGGTCTATAACAGGGGCTTTTCCACAGGTTTCTATTTCGGGGTACCGGGACCGGACGGGCTGGCTGTTGAAAAGGACATGAATGCTTCATCGGTGCGCAGGCAGGCAGTGGGTGTGGTGCAGAACTATTTCCTTAAACAGGATGCGGCAGCGGTCAGGCTATTAGAAGGTGGTCTGGCGGTCGGGGATAGTATTGTGATAGAAGGGGCCAGTACATATCTGGAACAGGAAGTGGAGTCGTTGATGATTGGAAGGGATCCGGTACAAGAGGCAGGGAAAGGGCAGGATGTGGGCCTTGCCGTGGCTGCCAGGGTCAGGAAGAATGACAGGGTGTTCAGGGTGGAAAGAATATAAGGCAATACCATAGTAATTTAATGTAAATCCATTACACAGGAGCTAATACCTTTGACCGGCATACACCAGATACTCTCTTTAATTGATGAGGTTGTATGGGGTCCATTCATGATGTTGCTGCTGATAGGCACCGGCATCTTCCTTACGTACAGGTTGAGGGGGCTTCAGTTACGCAAACTTGTGCACACCCTTCGTCTCGTATCCGAACATGACGGAAAGGAAGAAAAAGGCGACATCTCCCCTTTTCGTGCTTTAATGGCCACACTATCCGGCACAATAGGTACAGGGAACATCGCAGGTGTTGCAACTGCCATCTCATTGGGCGGACCAGGTGCACTTTTCTGGATGTGGCTGACCGCAGTGGTAGGTATGGCCACCAAGTTCGTGGAATGCACACTTGCCTTGCATTTCAGGGACGAACTGCCTGATGGTACAATGATCGGCGGACCGTTCTATTATCTTGAGAGAGGATTGAAATACCGCAGGGTAGGTATTGTGTTGGGTATGTCTTTTGCAGTTTTCGGCATATTCTCATCCTTTGGTATAGGCAACATGGCCCAGGCCAACTCAGTATCTATTGCCATGAACGATACCTTCAATGTACCGGGGATGGCTACCGGTCTGGTACTTGCATTGGCGGTGGGGACTGTTATTATTGGCGGGATCAAGAGACTGGGATTTGTTGCCGGCAACCTTGTTCCCTTCATGGCTATCCTGTATATCCTGTCTGCCCTCATCGTTCTGATCTTTAATTTTGATAAGGTCCCGGCGGCCTTTTTGCAGATAATAGATGGTGCATTTTCTGGTACCGCAGCAGCAGGTGGATTTACCGGGGCCGCTGTGGCCAGTGCGATGCGTTTTGGTATTGCAAGGGGGATATTCTCCAATGAAGCAGGGCTGGGCAGCGCACCTATGGCACATGCCACTGCCAAAACGCCCAATAGCGTACGCCAGGGTTTGATCGCCATGCTTGGGCCTTTTATCGATACTATTGTGGTGTGTACTATGACAGGTTTGGTCATTATTTCAACTGGAGCATGGGAAACTGGAAAGACCAGTACTTCGCTGAGTATTCACGCATTCAACTCGCAAATGGGATATGCCGGTGATGTGATAATTACGATAGGTATGGCAGTGTTCGCATTCACGACCATACTTACGTGGTCTTTCTACGGCAAGCAGTGTCTGTCCTACTTTGTGGAAAAGGTGTCAGATGATGTGAGATTTTACAAGGGGTTTTTAAGGGTTTATTACTCTGTATTCCTTGTGGGAATAATGGTGGGTGCAGGGGTGGTGGATCTTCCACAAGGGATTGGGTACCTGGAGGATATCTGGCTGTTCTCTGATATTACCAATGCCCTGATGGCGATACCGAATCTTATAGGGCTGCTGTTAATGCATGGTGTGGTGGTCGGGTTGGTGAAGGAGTATTTCGGGAAATGAAAATGGTGTTTACAGGAAATGCTTCAGATTCAGGGCCGCTCTCAGGCCATTCTTAGTATCTTACAAGCCGCTCTTCGGGCTTTACAGTTCAAGTTCTGCCCATTAGTCATCAGTTAAGGAGTTTGACTGGCTCGATATGCATTGTTTTCCAAATAACCAATGATTTTTTATGCTTAATTAATTTAGTTTGAATAGTACACAGATGACACGGATTAGACGGATTTTCAAGGATTTATTTTCGTATCCGCGTGCATCCGTGTCATCCTTGCAATCCGTGTTCTATCACAATATTACTCTTAACCGATGACATATGAAGTTCTGCCAGTCTGCTTTTGTAGGATATCCGTACAGTAACAACGTCTTCAACTGCTTGTGCTATAATCTGCATAATATGGGGTATTTTTTAATTATGTTTGTATTTCGTTAAGCCATTCGTAAATTGGCATTATTTGTATTTCTTTGTCATTGATTCTAAGAGTTTCTGACTCATTTTCAGTTAATATAAGACCATATTTGAGATTATGGTCGTTCATGGCTTCAGTTAATCCTCTTATTTCTCTTTGTCTCGTTTTTTCATCTTTTAGGGTAAGGGTCACCTGGATGGCTCCGGTGATTGTGAGATTATCTTTTACAAGAAAATCACATTCATATCTTCCTTTGTGGTAGTATATTTCCCTGCTCTGTTTTGTCAGTGTCATATAAACAAGGTTCTCCAGTAGCCTGCCCCTGTCCTGTGAAAACTTGAATGAGATAGAATTCACCAGCCCTGTGTCTAAACAATATATTTTTTTAGGGTTGATAAGCTGCTTTTTCACTGATCTGTCATATTTAGTTAATGTGTATATCAGATATGAATCTAGTGCACATTGGATATATTCTTTTACCGTTTCACCGGTTATTCCCAGGGTTTTTGCGATGTTTAAGTAGGAGAATGGTTTTGCTATATTCGAGATGACAAAATAGAGCAGATCAAATACATCTTTATTATTCCTCAGGTTGTTGGGGTAGATGATATCTTTCAGGTAGATGGTCTGGAAATAATTCTTGAGAATTTCCTGTTTTAGTTCGTTATCGCTTTCCAGTACAACTCTCGGATAGGCCCCGTATTCCAGATAGTTACTGAACTGCTGGAGTTTCTCTACGGTTGTTGGCTTATGGACATTACTGAAGTTTAGATATTCCTTAAATGACAGCGGATAGACTGTTAAGGAGAAGTACCTGCCTGAGAGTCTGGTGCTGATCTCCTTTTTTAGAAGGCTGGATGTTGAACCTGTGAGTATTATCTTGATGTTTGTTGTGGTATCAAACAGGGTCTTGATGGTCTGTACCCAGTAATCGTAATTCTGTATCTCATCAATGAAAAGATAGAGGGTTGAAGGCTTCTTCAGCGCCCGATGATATTCGATTATTTCTGTGAGGTATGCCGGGTCTTTTGATTTGCTCTGGAACAGGGGCTCGTCGAGATTGATGAATAGTATGGCATCGGGCGGCACGTTGCTATCCAGCAGGCTTTTTACCATCTGGTAGGCAAGTGTTGATTTTCCGGTGCGTCTGGCACCGGTGAGCAGGAGTATTTCTTTTGTCGGGAGGTATTTCTTGATCTTTGGGTACCATTGCAACCTGTCTATTCCAGTGTCATATGGTTTATCGAACCACCAGGGGTTCTGTCGTTCAAGGGCTATTTTTGTGTTTTCGTCCATATTGTAGATTATAATCGCTGAATATACTTTAAGTTGGCGGTTATAATTAGTGATTATGGTGTAAATTGTAAGATATAATGTTTGATTTTTGCAGATATATTGATTTATCCGAATTTTGCAGGACATGAGTTTTTGAAGGAAGGCATCACGGGTGTTGGTGATAATATCTAAATTAAATATCGAAATTCATTATCTGCAATGTAATTCACCATTTCTAATTTTTTGTTCTTTTGATATGGCCATTTTCAATTAGTATCTGTTTCAGTCCTTCCTTTGAGAGCGGACATTCTATTAACTCGCATATCTGTTGTTTATTGTTAAGACCGATCTGTTTTCTCCGCTCTGCTAATAATGATTCATTAAATTCTTGGGACCAGTCACAATTTTGGGCACAAAAAATTGATCAAAAATATCCAGTAACACTCTGATGAGGATATTACCACACTTATAGACCAGCCCTATGAGCTTATGTGCCAGATAGTATTCAGCACAATATTCAGATTTGCGTCAACCCAGGACTGACGATTCTTTTTCACCTTCTGCCCAACGATTCCCATCAGGCTTTCAACATGATTATTGCTATCTGGAATCTATATTCCCTTTGTTGCCAATTCTGCAAATAGCGTTACTTTGCCCCCGGTTTTAATAATGAATTTGCCAGTATTACTATCCTTATTTTTTGATAGTAACTCATTGGCAATTACCAGCAACTCTTCTTGAGTTTTATCTATTCTCCATTTGAGTCTTGCAAAATCAGAATTTTTTCTGTGCTTTTTCACTGAATTTTTCAATGTATAAATGGTTCTACTGATAGCCTTTTTGATTCTCATTCGATCATCTTTTGGATATTGCTCCTTTCACAAATAATACATCGAAGTTTTAACAAAATGATTTGTACATTGTTGAATTCTATATCCATATGTCTCCAGATTTAATTGTAATTTACCATCCCCATCGCATACGGCATAGACTTCATCAGACTATATGCAATTATTTCCAATGTGAGTTAATGCTTCTGACCAACTCTTAGCCGTACCCAGGTATAGTAGATATTCTTCCTCCAATTCCAAAAGAAGTGCTAGTGGTTATCGAAATGTTCAGAATTTCATTACTATGATCTATCTTCGATTGGGACAATTGAATTTCCATTTACCCACATGAATTAGTGAAGATCCAAACATTTTTGGTGTGCGCACGCGGAAATTTGAGTACACCAATGACCAAGCTAAGAGCAGAATAATTTAATCACGGCAAAAAATAAATCATAGATTTACTCGGTCCCAAGCATCCATTTCCAAAGCGGTACAAACCTTATGCCATCTTCATCCTGCTCAACATCTTTTGTAAGGACCATCAATTCCACCACCCTGTCTGCGAATTGTTCCCTGAATTCATTAAGCCCCGAAACTTCTTTTTCATTTATATCATTTGTATATGACACATTTATCGCACCCAGTGAACCGTCCTCGTTTTTTATAACAAAGTCAACTTCGCCTTTCCCCTTCCAGTAATACGGTTCCTTTTCCTTTCGCAAGAGTTCAACAAAAACTAGATTTTCAGCCAGTTGCCCTACATCTCTTGAAAACCTGAAAGATACAGCATTACGCAGACCATTGTCTATACAGTAGATTTTTTTGTTATTCCTGCTCTGTGCTTTCAAAGAATAGCTGAAATATTGTGTCTCAAACAATATTTTTGCCTGCTCAGTAAAATGGAAATATTCTTTTAATGTTGCATAATCAATCCTGAGCAGTTCTGTCAGTTTATTGTATGAATAAAGACTTGTAAAATTTGAGCACAGGTAATATATAAATTCCCTGAGAATTATGACATTTCTTATTTTATTGAGGAGTATTATATCTCTGTATACAATGCTGTCATAATATGATTTAAGGTACTCTTTCTTGAGTTCCCTGTCTTTTTCAAGTGTGACTCTTGGAAATCCGCCATCCTGCAGGTAATATTTTAGCATATTTATTATCTTGTCCTTGTTTGCGGCTATTGCGATCCTGTCTTTTTTGACCTGGAAACCATTGAACTGCATATATTCCGAAAAATCAAGAGGATACACATCTATCTTAAGATACCGCCCACTTATCAGATGTGACAGACTGCTGTCCAGAAGATGCGATGACGAGCCGGATATGATTATATTATATTCCTTTGTGTCATAGAGTGACTTGATCCATTTTTCCCATCCAGCAACATTCTGTATTTCATCAAATATCAGGTATACATGGTCTTCGCAGCATACATCCTGTTTATAGGTATCCATAACATTCTTAAGAAGATTCCCAGTCAAACTCAGGATTGGCTCGTCACAGTTCACAAAAAGTATTTTTTCAGGATCAGTATTTTGATTATAGATCAGGTCATGGATTAACTGGTATATCAATGTAGTTTTTCCTGCCCGCCTTACCCCGCTTATAACCACGATTTCGCCGGTTGTTACATACTTTTTGATTTTCGAAACATATCTGTTTCTTTGAATTCCGGTTTCGAATTTTTTATGATTCCACCACGGGTTTAATTTTACCAGTGTTTCCAATATTTCGTCCATATATTTTCACACAAATATGTTTGATTATATTCATATATAAATCTAACTTTTCATTTGAATATACTCAAACTAAAATGGGGGTGAAAAGATGATCAATTCAGCTTCACCCTGTCACCTGTTATCATATACACCACGCTCTCGCAGATATTAGTGGCATGATCCCCAATACGCTCAAGGTAGCGCGCCACAAACGTCAGGTGCGATGCACTGGCAAGCTTTCTCGGGTCCTCTACCATCAGTGTAATTAATTCCCGCCTGACCTGGTCAAACAATGCATCGATCTCATCATCCAATTTTGCAGTCTCGTATGCCAGGTCAGTGTTCGACTCAGAAAAGGCCTGCATTACATTATCCAGCATATTACATGCTGTGCGAGCCATCCTGGGAATATCGATCAGGGGTTTGATATGTTTTTCATCCCCTATCACAACGACGATCTTTGCAATATCCACAGCAAGGTCGCTCATCCGCTCAAGGTCAAGATTGATCTTAATAACAGCCCCTATCATCCGCAAGTCCCGGGCCATTGGCTGCTGTAGTGCAAGAAGCCGCATGCATTGAATCTCGATCTTAGCAGAATGATCATCTATTTCAGCATCGCCTTTTATTACAACCTCTGCCTGTTCGATATTGTGGTCACATAGTGCCTCGACCGAATTTTTGATAGATGTGCCTACCAGTTCACCGAGTATTAAGACCATCTGCTGTACTTTTGCAAGTTCTTCATGGTATTTTTCTCGAACCATTATATCCCTCCTGTTTTATCTACTGATCTCCTTTCTGGTATCCTGATCTAATTTTTTTGATAGATATACAGTACAACTTGATTCACTTTTCATCTCAAAATCGTTGTGCACTTGATTATCCGAACCGTCCTGTAATGTAATTCTCTGTACTCTTTTCGACAGGACGTTCAAATATCTGTTTTGTCTTCCCGAACTCGATCATCTCACCGAGCAGGAAATACGCCGTATAATCAGATACCCTGGCAGCCTGCTGCATATTATGTGTCACTATGATGATTGTATAATCGTGTTTCAGCTCATTGATCAGGTCCTCTATCCTGGCTGTTGATATTGGGTCAAGTGCACTACATGGTTCATCGAACAGTATTACTTCCGGTTTCACTGCAAGTGTTCGTGCGATACTGAGCCGCTGCTGCTGTCCCCCGCTCAGGTCAAGTGCAGGTTTGTTCAGTATGTCACCTACCTCGTCCCACAGCGCAGCAGCCTTAAGACTATCCTCGACCACCTCATCCAGTTCGCGTTTTGCCTTCATCCCGTGGATGCGCGGTCCGTATGCGATGTTGTCATAGATGGACATCGGGAACGGGTTTGGCTTTTGGAAGACCATCCCTATTTTCTTCCTCAGTACAACAACATCCACATCCTTTTCGTAGACATCTTTGCCTTCAAACAGCACCTTACCGGTGATACGGCACCCCTTTATAAGGTCATTCATCCGGTTAATACACCGGATGAACGTGGATTTACCACATCCGGACGGACCGATCAGGGCAGTGACCTTATTCTTTTCTATCGAGATCGAAACATCTTTCAATGCCTGTGTACTGCCGTACCAGAGGTCCAGGTTGCGGCTTTCGATCCCAATGTTTTCTATTCCCATCAATATTTTCTCCTTATCCCATTTATTTTATCATCAAAAATTTTATAATTCATATCAATGCCGTAACCCGGACCTGGTCTGGTAATAACGCTGGATCGCAACAGCACCTAAATTTATCAAAAGCACCATCCCGAGCAGTACCGCTGCACTACCATAAGCCATGTCGTCGGATATGCCCTCAGACGCAAGTATATACAGGTGGTACGGTAGCGCACGCACAGGCTCGAATATTGATTCCGGTAAAAGCAACGAGGATCCGGCTGTATACATTATCACGGCAGTCTCACCGATCGCTTTTCCGGTCCCGAGTATGATCCCTGTCGTGATACCCGGAAAGGCACCCGGTATCACAACATTCCGGATGGTCTGCCATTTCGTAGCCCCAAGCGCAAGACTTCCATCCTTTAGACCACTTGGTACTGTTTTTATCGCCTCTTCTGATGCCCTTACCGTCCAGGGCAGTATCATGAACATCAACGCAAGCCCGCCAGAGAGGATTGAAAAACCGAACCCGAAATATACCACAAGGAATGCATATCCGAATAGTCCTAATACAATTGACGGTATTCCTGCAAGACATTCCACACCGAATGTGATAATTTGCGTCACAGCATTATCCTGTGCATACTCGGTAAGGTATACCGCAGCTCCAATACCAATCGGGGCAGCAGTCAGTATCGCAACCCCAACAAGGCAGAGCGTTCCGATAATAGCAGGAAAAATCCCCCCTTCTGCCCCGCTCATGCGCGGTGAGTCCAGAAGGAATGAAAGATCTATCACTCCGATCCCTCGATAAATAATTGTGCCGATGATTGACAGCAGAATCAGTACTGTCACCCCAGCTGATACCCATAAAAGCAAACTAGCTGCTTTGTCAGTAGTATCCGCTGAAAAAATCCTGCCGCGTACTGCTGTGCTCATCGCCCTACCCCCATCTTTGACTTTAGTGCACGGTGTGAGAATGCGTTTAAGATAGCAACCATCACAAAGAGCACGATACCTGTTGCAAAGAGCGCCTGTTGGTGGTCTCCCGGTGCTGCGTAGTTCATCTCGACTACGATATTCGCGGTCATGGTCCGCACCGGATCAAGCACGTCATAGAACGGTGAAGGTAGAATTGGGGAATTTCCTGTGACCATCAGCACTGCCATGGTCTCGCCGATGGAGTTTCCCATACCAAGTATAACAGCTGCTACTATCCCGGACCTTGCAGCCGGCAGGATCACATTCCGAATTGTGTGCCACCGGGTGGCACCAAGTGCCAGGGATGCCTGCTTGTATGTTTCAGGCACTGCAGCGATCGCATCTGCCGATATGCTGATAATATGGGGAAGTGACATGATCGCGAGTATTATAGAGCCGGCAAGGATGCTGAAACCGAATCCTCCAGCGCTGTCCCTGATCAACGGCACCAGCAGGACAAGTCCGAAGAATCCGAGCACAACCGAAGGAATGCCGACAAGCAGTTCGATCCCGCGCCTGATCATTACCTGCGCCCAGGGAGGTGCGATCTCAACTAAAAAGACAGCACAGCTAATTCCGAGTGGAACAGCAAGGACCAGCGAGCCGGCTGCAATGTAAACCGACCCCACGATCATCGGAAATATCCCGTATGAGGGTTCGCCGTCCATTGCGATAGGATTCCATTCCATCCCGAGACAGAAGGTGTGAATCCCGTATTTCAGGAGGAACGGCGCACCTTCCTTGAATAGGAATACCATGATCAGCAGTACAATTACGACTGCTGTAACTGCTGATGCAAACAACAGCGCTTCGATGATCCGT
>Ga0255419_10042_pt1 | contig 25985 bp, 24 predicted proteins | sample ANMaggSeSYBR02J3_FD_182658 | JGI IMG/M metagenome (GOLD analysis project Ga0255419, IMG submission 182658) | Sediment cell enrichment communities from methane seep in Santa Monica Basin, California, United Staets - ANME aggregate JGI... | ecosystem: Environmental > Aquatic > Marine > Cold seeps >...
CACTGTGAACAACGATAGCTGTATTCCTCCTTTTCGGAGAACATCACCACCACGTTCCTAAGCATCTTTATATTATTTTACTCCAAAACTTACGTGCTGTCCAATTATTACTGATACCAAGTCCTTCACACCTGTTCGAAGAAATACTTTTCCAATTCTTCCGGCTTTTGAATGAAATCCTGTGGTGAGTTAGAAACTAGGACAACGCGTCCTTGCACGAGCAGGATAATTTTCGTTGCCCATTTTAGGGCCAGTTTAAGATTATGTTCCACCATGCACACCATTTCCACCTGAAAGCTAGCCTGGATCTTGTCCAACCTTTCTATAATTTCTTTGGCTGCTTTTGGCGCTAAACCGGCTGAGGGCTCGTCCAGAAGCAACACTTTAGGATTTCGCATCAATACCATGCTCAACGCAAGACCCTGTCGCTCGCCTCCAGACATAAGTCCAGCTCTGGTTTTAAGCTTTGGCTTCAAAAATTCCATAGCATCAAGCACCATGTTCATCTGCTTTTCCAATTCCTCCTTAGTCAGAAAATATCCCCCCAGTGCAAGATTTTCTTCTACCGTAAGTCCCGGCACAATATTTTCTGTTTGTAACAAATAACTTATGCCTTTGCTTACTCTGGTTCGCACCGAAGCGCCGGTTATATCTTTGCCAAGATAATTGACCGTACCATTTCCGGGAGATAACAGCCCGATGACTGTCTTCAGCAGAGTTGTTTTCCCGGCTCCATTGGGACCTATCAGGAGAACTTTTTCGCCACGCGAAAGGTTCATGGAAATTTTGTGCAGAATCTGCCTTTTTCCATATGATATATCGACACCTTCTATCTGAAGTAACATTTCCATCATTGATGTGCTCGCTTACAAACCTAAATAAATCTCTCTTACCTCTTGATCTCCCAAAACATGGTCGGTTCTTCCGAAAAAGGAGATCCGCCCTTCATTCATAAAATAGACCCAGTCGGCAACTTCCGTAACGACACTCATGTTATGCTCTACCAGGACAATCGTTTTGCTCTTGTCTTCTTTGACAACCTTTTTGAGTATGTTAAGCACTCTTTTTATCATTACAGGGTTAAGTCCTGCGGTTGGCTCGTCCAAAAGTAGAAGAGAAAAGCCAGCCGCCAGAATTCTGGTAATCGCAAGGATTTTCTGCTGTCCATAGGAAAGTGAAGACGCAGGTGTGTCCTTCAAATCAGAAAGTCCCGCAAATTCAAGCCAGAACATCACCCTTTCGGCAATGTCTCTATTAAAGGAGCGCAAACCATTTAAGCAAAGAAATGGGAACCATGGTGTCTCTGACCTTTCGCTGTAGCATGCCGAAGCGACATTTTCGAAGACAGTAAGGTTTTCAAATACTCTCACGTCCTGAAAAAGCCTTCCTATTCCTTTGCGGGCAACCCGGTAGGGTGGGAGAGCATCTATCTTTTCTTTCCGGTATAATATACTTCCGGTATCTGGTTTCAATTCGCCGGTAATAAGATGAAATAAGGTGGTCTTGCCGGCTCCATTAGGACCGACCAGGGCGGTTATTCTACCTGGAAGAAATGTCGCGGTTACCCGGTCAACAATCTTGAGACCGTTCATCGCCTTGCTTAGCTTCTTAATCTTCAGCCCTTCTGTTCTCATCGGGACAACACTCCATTACTCCCCAACTCCATCATTACCATTCCCTTCTACCTCACCATATATTTTCCCGCAATTCCCTGTGGTCTGAAAAACATTAAAAGAATTAAAGTGATACCGTATATCATTTGCCTTACATTAGCCGCCACAGCATCGGGCAAACCGAGGAATCTCAAAGCCTCTGGTAAAAGGATTATAAACACAGTTCCAACAAAGGGGCCGATTCTATTCCCTGTTCCTCCAACAAGCAGTACCGTGAGTAAAAAGATACTCTCATCAAGAGTAAATGAAGTTGGGTCAATATAGGTGACATACGTGGCATACAAGCTGCCTGCCACAGATGCAGTCATACCGGAGATGACAAACGCATAAAGAAAGAGATGCACCGGCGACTTGCCAAGCCCCTCGGCTGCCATCTCATCATCTCTGAGGGCTTTAAGAGCGAGACCGAAGGGTGATTTGTAGATTATGAATAAAACCGTTGCTATTAAAATAAGAAAAGTCCACACGATAATCAGATACTCCGGAAGGGTTGTAAACTCGTAACCCGCTATCACAGGCCTTGGAATTCCAGGGATGCCATAAGGTCCTCTTGTGAGGTCAACCCAGTTGTATAGCACTGTAAAAACAATCATCTGAAAGCCGAGCGTTACAATTACAAAAGAGTCACCTCGGAATCTTAGCGCCGGAAAACCCACTATCAGTGCACAGATGCCGGTGATTAATATTGTGAGCAGGATAGCCGGAAGGAAAGGCAATCCGCACTTCATCATCAGAAGTGTGCACGCATACGCCCCGATACCGTAAAATACTGCATGGCAGAGAGAAAGGAGCCCGCCAAATCCCACCACCAGGTTCAGCCCGTAGCTAAGAATCAGATAGATCCCGATCATTATCATAAGGTGCAAAATGTAATTCATCTTTGACTATTTATCCCTTGCAACAAAATCTACCCTCGGAATCTCGGATTTCTTAATCTCACAATCCTTCAATTCCTAAATTTCCAAATCCAAATCTATCTCTCTTCCCTTCGTTTCTTAGGGGAAAACAGACCCTGCGGCCTGAACAACAGTGTAACAATCAGGATGCCGAAGGTGATTAGATCATTCCATCTTGCAGAAAACTGCCACACAGCAATGCTCTGGAGCACAGCAAGCAAGACCGCCCCTCCGATCCATCCCCTGTATACATCCACGCCGCCCACAAGGACTGCAACTGCTCCGGTAAGAAGGGCATGCATTCCGACATGAGGATCGATGCCGACATCCAGTGCAACCAGAAGCGATGCAATGCCTGCAAATAGCGAACTGAGCGCAAAAATCAGCATCCTCATCAACTTATAGGGCAAGCCGAGCACCATAACAAGGTCGGGCGTTTCGCCCATAGCCCATATGCCCTTCATTAAATTATTTTTTCGTATGATAAGCCAGAAGCCGATAACTATTAGCCAGCCCACAAAAAACTGCACCACTTGCATCCTCGTAATCACAAGGGCACCCAGTGAGAATGACGGTTCAATTCCCTTTGAAAGTATCTTTACTTCATTGCCAAAAAATAGAGCGACAAGATTTACAACCAGGATATAGATGCCGAGAGATGCGATAAAAAGCACCCCTGTTGAGGCGCTTCTTTTTTCAAGGGGAAGATATACAGACTTATCCATCAACACGCCCGCTATAGCGCCGATGAGCAGGCCCAATATGATTGAAACAAGCAAAGGAAGTCCAGCCATATTGGCCGCTGCAACCACAGCATAGGATGCAATAATATATACAGCTCCAAAGGCTATGTAAAAAAACCGTAGTGAACGGTAGACCAGCCCAAAGCCCACTGCCAAGAGGCTATAAATTGCGGCATTGACGATTCCATTGAAAATGAGCTGCAAAAGAAGGGTCATAAGTCATTCCGTGAACGGTTGGAGAATATCTTATCAATAACTGAATTCAGTTCGTCAGGGTCAATCGGTTTTCGCATAAAATAATCTGCGCTCGCATTGAGCGCTTCCACAGCATAGTCAAACTCCTTATAAGCACTCATTACAATAACACCCGCCTCCGGCATTCTTTTCCTAAGCCATTTCAAAAGATCAATGCCTTCTTTGTTTCCAGGGTCTTCCTCATTAAGGCGTATATCGATGATAGCAAGGTCAATTGGATTATCTTTAAGAACGCTTTTCGCTTCTTCAAGGCTCTGTGCCGTCAGGACATCAAACATATCCTCAAGATATGCCTCCATCGTATCTACATATTCCGGTATGTCATCAACAATCAGCGCTTTCTTCACCGTCACATCTCCTCAAACATTCCAAGTCTTGTTCATGAATAGCTCTTTTTTAGCTCCGAAAAACGTTCTGCGAGTTCAGGATATTCGCTTATAATACGCTTCACCCTTCTCAACATAGTAAACCTGTTTTTGTACTTAAGCAATTTCCATGCCTCTCCCTTCTTGCCGCCTGATCTGATAAGTGCATTTTCAGCCATCCTTAGTTCGGTTTCTGCAAGCGTTTTGAATATATTCCAATCAGCGCTCCCATGCGGTGTATACTGCGGCAAAAGTAACGGCTCAATATGTCTTTTTGCTATTTTTGGGCTCCCTTCAAGCCCGCAAACAAGGACAGCGCTCGATATCACGGATTGCAATTGCCTGACATTCCCCGGCCATCGGTAGTTCAGCATTAACTCAACAGCATTATCAGCAAAATTCTTGATTTGGGTTTTACCTTTTTTTCTTAACTGGTTAAGAAAATATTTTGCCAGCAGTGTTATGTCTTTTCGTCTTTCTCTTAAAGGCGGCAAATGGATCGGAAAAACATTGAGCCTATAATAGAGGTCTTCTCTGAACCTGCCGTCATCTTTCATCTCCTCAAGGGGACGGTTGGTTGCTGTAACAACCTGAATATCAATATTGATATCTTTGTTTCCGCCCATACGCCTGAATTTTTTCTCTTCAATTACCCTCAGGAGCTTGGCCTGTAAGTCTCCTGGCAGGTCTCCTATCTCGTCTAAAAAAAGAACCCCTTTGTGTGCTTCTTCAAAACATCCGTAATGCCTGTCGACAGCGCCTGTAAATGCCCCTTTTTCGTGTCCGAAAAGCTCGGAGGTAATGGTCTCGGAATTCTTTTCTACGAGTGCCGTAGTCACAAAAGGCCCCCGGCTTCTAATACCCAGCCTGTGTATAGCCTTTGCTACCAGTTCTTTTCCGGTACCGGTCTCTCCCCTTATCAGAACTGTTGTTTCTCCATCCTGGGCCACACCATTTATCAACTCCTTTATTTTCTGAATCTTAGGGTCATCCCCTACAAATTCATCAATTTCTTTGGACCGTTCGAGCTGCCTGATCCGTCTTTCCTGCACGCTTTCCCTAAGAGCGTGTTCTGCGCGTATGCGTATTTCCTGAAGAGAAACTCTGCCTTTTTCAAGAAAGGTTTTGGCACCCTTATCCAGCGCCTCAACAGCGGTCGCTATGTCCCCGTATCCCGAAATTATTATGACAACGGATAGAGGATCTTCGCCTATTATATCTTCGAGAAGGTCAAGCCCTTCTTTTCCCTTCTTCAGCCTCAGGTCAAGGAAGATGAGGTCATATTTGTAAGGAGCAAAAACTGTTTTGAACCCCTCCTCAGAGTGGACTACATCCACTTTCCCGATTTTCACGAGACTCTTCTTCAGCTCAAGAGCATAATCTTTATCGTCATCTACAATAAGTATATGCGTATTTGTCACATTCATTTTTTACATCCGGCGCTAAACTTCGTAATTTTGCGCTATACGTCTCTTTCGTTCTTTGTTGGCATGTTAGGTATGGCTTCGTCTATCGCAATAAGAATGTTGTCCTGTATGATAGACAACTTTTTTGCCTAAGATGACTACTATAGTGGACAATTCAAAGATGTCTCTCTATTTTTTCTTTCACCAATCAATGCGACTTCTCATAAAGTATCTTAAGACAATGCACCGTTTCTCCATCAATCCATTCCAGCTTTCTCCAAAACTCCAATGCCAACCGATTCGGTCTGTTATTTACGATCAATATGTGCGTATTGCTCACATTTATGTGATAAATATGGCACATTGATGATGCTTTTTCAATTAAAAATCAAAGTGTATAACAAATTAAAAAGTGCCGCTGAAAAGCTTAATCACTTTTACTACCATTCGCATTACATAACACCGGCAGGTGCTGCCAGTACTTGCACTTTGCTTTCTGGAAAAGATGGCACATATTTTGCTTGTTTGTAGGAGTATTTAGATTGACTTATGGTTCAAACAATTCTGTGAAGGTAAAAAATGGTTGAACCACCCTGCAAAATGTTTTATTTGCAAGAGGTGCTATACAGTGCAGGATCAAACATACAAGATACGGAATGCCTTTGTAAAAGAAATGCCAAAGCTATCACTTACGCATAAAACATTAGAAGAAATCATTAGAGAAAACGTCGACAAAAAGACCATAATAGTCGCTGACGCTTATAACTATCCTAAGATTCAAGCAGTGAAAAGTATTAACGTCAAAAGGCTTATTTTTGTTGAGAATACTATAAAAGAAGAAATTAAAAGGATAAAAGAAAATAACGAATACTGTAATGTCATTGCTGTTGGGGGATGCACTGCACTCGACTTTGGGAGAGCCTGTTCAAAAGCAGACGGACAAACTTATCTCATACCATCTATCTTATCCACGTCATGTATTAGTGTTAATCGGAGTGTTTTGTATAATTATAATGGCGATCACGAAATTATAATCACACCTATGCCAAATAGAGTAATAATGGCTTTCCCCGTTTTGATAGATTCTACTCCTTCTGCTGTAAGAAAATGGTCTCACTCGGGTTTCGGCGATCTTTTTGCAAACATGAGTGCAACTATTGATCACTTGCATAAAACGAATAAAAATATTCTTATGCATATGAGCGGGAAAATTTTTGACTTAATACATTCTTATGTACCGGAATGTTTAACTGCGTTAGAATGGGTTATAAAAGATTTCAGAACATTTGATCAGAAGACATTAAGAAGACTTTCGTTGTTCTTATACAATGCCGGCACCAGTGTAATAAAACGTGGCGATACTACCCTAAGCGCAGCTGGCGAACATGAATTGTATTATGAGATGATGAAACAGCAGAAATACAACCGGAGTAAATCGACACATGGCGAAATAGTATCCATCGGCACGTTGCTCACTGCAAAAATCTTGGAAAGGGAATTTGCTGAAGGGGCCTTGTTTAAGAAACTCAAGATCGCATACAAAAAACTTGATATTCCTACAAGGTATGATGAGCTTATGCAGATAAATATAGAAAGAAAACACATTTTAGACGGACTCTTTGCAATAAGAGACAAAAATACTTTTCTAAGTATGTTTTGTAGTGAAGAATTGGTTGACGACTGCTATTCACATTAATAACAATTCGTAAAAGAGATGGAAAAATAGTTTTTGCAGATGAGCAGAATAAAGAAAAGACCTTTCACCGCTTTTGAGGATCAAACGCAAGTTGCGTTGATTTTAGACGAAATGCGAGCAAGGCATGTTGGAGGTTATGCCGCATTATTAAAAGTAATTGTGACTCAAATTGCTGAATATTTCAGCAGCCAGAAAACTACTATTGGAAACAAAGAAGGATCTGAAGTAAAATTCATCATAGGTCTTTCTGGTGGCATTGATTCTTCGGTGGTTACGTATTTATCCGTTCATGCGGTGGGTGCTATCAATGTGGTTCCCATAACAATGCCTGCAAGGGATAATGATACAGAAAGCATCTATAAATCGGAACTTGTTAGAAGTTACTTGGGAATAAATAACGCTGAGATGCAATACATAATACCAATAGGAGAAATTGTAAAGAAACAAATTGAGGCCATCAATAGTTTAAGCTCTGATGTTATAAAAATAAATACCCATAGTGATTCACAAAGTATAGATGATAAAATAAGAATAGGGAACTTCGCATCAAGAACAAGGATTGCAATTCTATATGATATAAGTAAAAAGCTAAACGGTAGAGTACTCGGGACTGGCAGCAAAACTGAGTTCTTGCAGGGCTATTGTGCGAAATATGGCACACCCTTTTCTTTTGATTACGGCGTGTTGGATGATTTGTATAAGGTTGATATCATCGAATTAGCAAGATTATTAGATGTTCATGAGGCTGTTATCCATTCAGTCCCGACTACTGGTTATTACTCAGGACAAACCCATGAGGAGGAATTAGGGCTATCATTGGAAGAACAGGATGTTCTCGCATATTTACTTTTTGAAAAAAAACTTAATACTGACAGTATTGTTAATAAGTATAGAGCACATAGACAATGTGTCGAGCTTATGGCAAAAAGATATACAAATAGTACCCATAAACGCATGTTAAGGCAATTGCATGTTTCATTGACTGATTGTAATTCTTATCTGTAGAATAATGATACTAAACGAAAAAAGTTCAAAAGCTTTGATTGTCGGTGCAGGGAGTGGGAGGGATATTGCATCTGCTGTTTTATTGAGAGAAATCGTATTGGCCGATTGTGCAGCGGTTGATTTGGCGGGTTTTCTAACTCCATGGGCGTTACATTCCTTTGATGGAGAGCTTGAAAAACCTGTTAATAAAGATTTCAAAAACCCAAAAAAATTTGTCCCTTTAAGGCAAGATTTAGCGCTTGACGCATTTTTTGAGCCAATCTTAGAGGAGTGCATTCGCAAGTATGATCTAACAATACAAAACATTTACCTTTTTTCCCTTCATTACGGAACATATACATTGTTCGAAGAAATTGAGAAACTTATAAAAGAGAATAGCTACGACACTATAATCGTGGTTGATGTAGGTGGGGACATCCTTGCAGAAGCAAAAGATTATCAAACAATTTTAACTCCATTAGTTGACTTCACATGTTTGGAGTTGTTCTCAAACTTGCCGGCTCCTCTTGCCATATATCTTGTAGTGATTTCTCCGGGTATATGTGGTGAGGTTCGGAAAGAAAGATTAAAAGCTATGATAGCAGAATTCGAGCGTATGGATTTTTTTGTTCGAAGGGCAACTTACACTAGTAATTCTGACGCGTACTTGAAGTTTAAAAACGTTAATGATGAGATAAACCTCAGAACGAACTCCTATAGTCATACTGTACACATGATTAACGAAATTGTCCAAAATGGCGGTCATTCAAATTATCATGGCACATATAGAAAAACATATCAAATTGACGACATAAAATATGAAGTGCCTTTTAATGTCGTAATAGGAAACGAATTTTTTAACACCATTTACTTTTTTGATCTAAGAGAAGTAAAATCCATTAGACAAGATTTAGATATGCAGTATCATACTTTACTACAAGCATTTTCCAAAGTCAGGTCTATGGGCGTCTGTGGCACTGAAGTAGATTTGTCAGTGGTACCGGAAAAAGTAGCAAACCGAAATTATCTCAACCCTATTTTTTTGCTTACACCGTGCTGTTACCTATATGGGGAAAAAAGAGAAGCTATAATAAAGCATGGAATTACAAAAATTAGAGAGACTACTAACTTAGATTATGGAATAATTCTCCAGAGAGATAAGACGTATGTCCCTTCCAAAAGTTCTTTATACATATATGACATCGGAAGGAATTTTTCTTTAATATGCAAGAAAAGTGAAAACGAAAACTTCATCAAAAGATTTCCGAAAGTACGTTAATAGGAGGGGACATGACTAACGAAGGAGAGGGGACGTTTCGTTGGATAGGGGAACTTAAACCTTATCAAGGCTTGGAGGAGCTGCATAAGTCACACGGAGTTGTGAATATCACGTGGGATGATGGGCGGGGAAAATATCTTGTGGATGCAATAGTGGTCGTTTTCCCAGGTAGAAGTCCGATGGAACCTGTTGCTGGGATAGTGTTTAAAGGACATTTCAATGCAAGAGAAGAAGCAAAGATTCAAGCAAAAGATATTCTGGAACTTAAATATGTATCGCGAATAGGCACAGGGTATTCCAGAGAAGGCTCTCTTCAAAGCGGCAGTTACATGTACGAGGTGAGAGAGGTTGTTGAATGGGTTAACAATGTTATTGACGGTATTACAGTCACTTTGGATACACCAAAGTCAAAGGGCACTATAACATTCAAACGGTCTGAATAAATTCGTATTTAGAATCTTGATAAGGAGGTCACAAAAATGACGATAACAGGACGGTTACTCATAAGTTTAATCTTTTTTCTGTTTTGTGTTGTTGGCTGTCAACAACCCGCTGATCAGTCTAACCAAAAAGAGACAGCATTACATATTTCTGGCAATATTCCCCTAACAGGTCCGATCGCTATGTTTTGCGGTCAGTACCCCATCGGTTTCTCTATGGGGATTGACGATGCTTGTGAAAAACTCGGGGTAAATCGTAATACCTTCAGAGTGGATTTTCAAGATAATTCAGGCAAACCATCAATGGCTGCAACTGTAATGCAAAAGCAGTTAATGTCTAATCCTCAAATATACATTTCTGGGACATCTGCTATGTCTGATGCAATTGCAGGTGAGCTATCAAAAAAGAAATTACCGCATTTTCTTGTATCATTTGATGCATTTATGACCCACAACAATCCTACAGCAATTAGAATACTCCCAAATTTCAAACTAGAGGCTCCCCTTTTTATAAATTTTATCAACAAGAATAACGGTAAACGCGTCTTTTTCTTTACACCTAACCTCAAGGCATACATTGAACAATCGGACCGACTGATTTTACCAGAGTTGCAAAAGGCGAATATTGATTACCAGCGTGAACTCTTTGATTTTGACCAGAAAAATTATCGTGGAATTGTCGCAAAAGCAAACAACTATAGACCTGATGTTATTGTAGTTAGTGGTTACGCTTTTCATATTTATCCGATTATAAGGGCGCTAAAAGAATATAATATGGATCAAAAGAGCGCCATTATTAGCACCTTAGATTATGTAGATTTGCTACATGAAAATACACCCAAGAATGAAATAGACGGTGTAGCTTTCGTTGCACCTATTTGTGAAATTCCTGGCAAGGTTCAAACATTTGAGCACTGGACTAGTAGGTTTAAGAAACGATCTGGCAAACTACCAAGTTATGTTGATGCATACGCTTATGATACAGCTCGCATAATTGTAACCGCTTATAAGAAAACCGGGAAGATAGACATGAATGATATCATAAACTTAATGCCTTTTGATGGAATTGTTGGAAAGATCGAGCTCGACGAAGAAAGGGATCTGAAATCAACTTTAGTCATTGGATATCTGAATAAAAATGGTATGGTTGAGGAATGGAATAAATAAAGGTATTAGTGCAAAAAAAGGAGCAGATATGACAAGTAGCTGGGGGACCATTCATCAAGAGGTTGCTCTCCGCGCAAAAATTTTTAATTCTTTTTCGATTGAAGATATTCAATTGAAAGAAGGAATTATTTCAACAGCCAATATAGGCAAGATAGAATCAGAATTATTAAACCATAAAAATTTAACAAAAGACAACTTTGCAAAATATTGGTTCTGGACATTTTTACCGATAATTAGAAAATTAATCGATGATGTTTGTTGGACATCTTTAGGCTACTTTGAGTATGAACGTGGCAAAAAAAAGGACGGCCATTGGCTATATTTTCCTTCTTCTGATTATGATGAAAGCGTTTTAAAAACTTTTTCGCTAATAGGTAATCCTGACTTATATAAGAAATTCCTTGCTGATAAAATTATATTATCATACCAATTATATAAAGGAATAGACAAGGAAACTGAGCCGAATATTTCTCATGCTCAGACTACTTCTATTGGTAAAGGCATTCCGTTGTGTCTTCGATTATGTGAAGATGTTGCGATTCCAAAGGATTGGGGACCATTACAGAACGGTGTCTTTGCAAAACACGCTATGACATTGGACTTTTTTGAGCAATTTAAGTGCCTCAGGCAGGTCAACAATGATTTTATAAATGGGATAAAAATCAAACAAAATACCGATAAAAAAACATCTGAAGGGGAAATGATTGATGATTTTTGGGGATCAGATGAGAAAGAGTTTTACACGAAATATATTGCAGCAGTAGAAGGGCGCTGCAACGCCTTGGAAACACAAAATTGGAGCAGCAAGACAAATAGTGGAACATTTGGCAACAAGCCGCTTAGCAATTTGAAAATTGAAGATCTCGACATGAAGATTCTAAGATACTTGGCATTAATTGCGGACTCTTCAAAAGGTAAGGCATCATTAATATTAACTATCCCTGCTTGGATTCCATCAAAGGAGTATCAAAAAATAAGAAGTGTAGCACTGATTGTTTGTTTCAAGGGAAACAATCTAAAAAAAATATTACCTGCCGTGTCAACTGCTATGCAACTTGGAAGCATTAATTACTCTTTACACGCGCTCGAGTTCAGTAAACAAGAAATTAAGAGGCATGCTATTAAATCCGCCATCTCCGCCATTATGGCCCGCAACGGATCCCACAACATTGGAAGCCATGTGATCAACAGAGTTGTCGAATCGATAGACTCCTTGAACATACAGGATCACAAGTACTTATTTCGATACCTGCAACAAAGAATGGACTTTGTGGCTCAGATATCGACAGATTTTTCTCAGTGGTCAACGCCTCATTGGTTCGTAAAGGAAATTATGAAAGGCTTTTACGAGCAGAAGCATCTGCTGAATTACATAGCTAGTAGTGAAGGCCTTAAAGGCTTTGAGATTGATAATGGTAACGACTGCCGTGCCGAAAAAGCAGAGGTAAGATACATCATTAAAAATGTGGACAAATATCATTGTGATAAAGCGAAACCTCATGAATGTTTTGAATCAGTAACAAATTGTACACAGTGCGAAATGTCTGACCAGTCTGAGTGCAAGCATCGCATACTGGTTTGTGGTGAGGACGAGTGTACGTCAGACCTCTCGAAGGATATATCAGTGTCTGTGCCGGGAGGGCTTGTAGGTTTTCATGCTTTTTATACTATTCTGGAGAACTTTATACGTAATTCAGCCAAGCATTGTTATGCTGGTCATCCTGAGCAAAATAGGGATATGGTAGTCACGATTGAAATGTGGAACTATGAAGATGATAATGAATATTATTCCGTAATAATACGTGACAACTATTCATTTGTAAGCGGTAATGTCGACAAAGACATAGATGAACACAATAGAAAAGATTTAAACAAGCAGAAGGTTTGGGTATACACCCCAGAAAATACTGATATCACGTGTATAGGGGAAGGTAATGACATAGTCTTCCAACAAATAAATGAGGCCGAAAAAGCGGAAAAGGAGATACGAGAAAGTGCCAACAACGGCGTAGCCTTTGTAGTTGATAATGGAAAGGTGTTCCGTGACAATTTTGTGTACGAAGGACTATGTTCCTGTGATAACGTTCGATTTATTGAGGGAGCTTACTGGAACAATTTTTATAATAACGATAAAAGTACTAAAAAAGAGATTACTAAAGACAGGCTATACGAATTTTTGAATACCTATTATATTCCCTCTCATTTCAAAATAAACAAAGCTATTATGGAACCATTGATTGATGGTGACGGAAGCCTCAAACGGTCAAACTGGGGTATCGGCGAGATGAAGATAACGGCGGGTTATCTGAAAGGCTGCAAAATTGCCGAGATTGGGGGCAGAGGAGAAATCAATTTAAAGCATATCATCAAGGCAATTGCGATACCGGAAAAAGGTCCCATGCCTAATCAAATAAAAGCATACCGTTTAGGATATGAATTCAGGATGAGAAAACCAGTGGATGTGCATATCATCGGTTATGATTGCGACCGAAACATCGTTAAGCAAGCAGAAAAAGAATCGATTTTTATCAGCAGCAACTACGATGCTCAGACAAGAGGCGAAATGATAGTGTTATATGATGATGCCCGATCTGACTGCAAGGAGGATCTAATTCAGTTACTAAGACAACTATCCGATAGCGCATCAGATAGCGACGAAGTAGGGGAGAAGAAGATCAAGGTTGAAGAAGTAAGGGAGAAGATCAAGGTTGAAATTGAAAGATACCATAAGTACAGACTTTTTATTGTTACTCAAGATGAGAATATAGCAAAAACAATAAACAATAACGACTTCTTAAGGAAGAGACTGGTATTCGTCACTCAAAAAGCTTTCAAAGCAAAGTTTCCATCCAAACTTGATACTGCTGATAACTTTGATAAGTTTAAAACATGGCTACGTACCACGTGGATAATACATGTGAAGAAAAAGATTTGTGGTATTGACGTTGACATAGATTTGATTTGCAAGCCGCATAGTAATCGTCCCGATAAATTTGACACAAAGGATCTGGACGAAAAATTGCTGGAGTTGGCCTTCAGACAAGCACTAAGTACTTCGTCTGTCCAAATCAATGATGACAAAATTGGAGAGGCTCTTGATTTTGCAAGACAGACGATAAACCCTTATGCAACTTTGCAGGACAACTTTCCTGGGGATGATAATGGGGGTCAAATTGACAAGTATAACGCTGACTTAGACTTTGCCTGGAAAAATATGGAAAACGTTAAACAGTGGTTGCAGCATGATTTTGGAATCTCTGATAAAAACTATCTGCCTCCAACCTTGCCAAAGGAACTGCGGGGCAAGGAGCTTGACAAGAGAGAAGAGAAGGAAAACAACCTACCCAATTTAAACGGAGCAATCAAGCTCACATGCTATGAACAGGAACAGAATCTTCAGAGGACCATTCGCTATGCAAGGCATAGTAAATGCCCAACACGAAGTAATTACCTCTATTGTGAAGATCTGACGGGATCAGCATCTCATTATCCACAGCTTGCCCATATGCCAAACAAGGAATCACAACGGGTAGCACTTGTTTCCAGTTTGGCTGAGAACGGCCTGTTCAGAATAGGAATTGCTGATGAACGAATCTATGAAACAGTTATACAAAAAAAACGAGGATATCATGAATTAACAGCAGCAGGGATTGTATTTTTTGACAAAATCGGAAATGTTGAGCTTGGCCGATCTCCCGATGCCAACGGCTGTATGGGAATAAGTATAAAGGATAGTAAACTCAAGCTCACCAAGGAGAACTGCTGTGACATTATTGTGATCCACCAAGGTATATTGGACAAGCTTGATTCGTCATTACTGGCAGAGGTGGGGGGCATTGACAAATTTATCTCGTCTTTAAAAGAAAAAATACCCTTCGTAGTTGTTACATCTGGAAGGGGCAAGCCGCCCGATTTGCCAAAAGGGGTAAAGTTTTTGCCGTTTAGTCTGCTTGAAGCATCTGTCCTGGCAATGCCGCATAGCAAGTTTACGTTAGTAAAACAGCTTTTATAGGGAGATGAACAGAATGGCACTTATACTGATAGAGCAACCCGGCGATTATAACGGCTGGCAAGGAAATGATATTACTAACAAGATATTAGGACGTTACAATTACAAAACGGTTGTTCATGACAACATATATATATTTAACAAAAGAGGAATTGCTTTAGATGGTGGCAATTTTTGGGCGGCATTGGTTGCCCATGTCAAAGAGGACTCTTATGTTTATATCCATTTTGGTGGAAGCACAGGAGATGACGAACTTCCAAGAATAAAGGAAACAGTTAAGTTATGTGAGGGTAGTAACAAAATTAAACACCTCTCTTATTATTCCATAGGGATGGATGAGGTAGGTGATCCCCCCGGGATGGCAGATATATATAAAAAGAGCGAAAACGGGTCTGGATTTGACTCCGCTAAGCTAATTGAAATATTCAAGAAAAAAGGCTTTGTCGAAAAGAAAATTCGTCAGACAAAAGAAATCGAAAATCAGCAGTTGCATATCACTGCTTTACTATTATTGCTGAAAGTCAATCAAAAATCAATGAAGGCGGCATCCAACCTTTTGGCTAACTTGAAAGAATGTTTGTCCGCCATGAAACAAGGAGGGATAGATACAACAAATTTAGCAAGCTATCTGGATTCAAAACCCTTAAACGATCTCTTGCCGGAATCTGATATAAAGGAAATGGAGGGCAAATGCAGGGAAATTCTGCAAATGTTGGAAAAAAAGAAACCATCCCTTGAAACTGATAAACAGTATGCCGACTAAACCGTTGAAACCTTCCATTGGGCTCCTGCTTTGGGACGACTTTTTGATGCAAGTAATTGTGGAATACCTTGCCCTTACTGGTTTGTGCAACGTAGAACAATTTCAAAGAAAAGCCGAAACGCTTTCCGCAGAATTTGTTAATCGCTTAAAGAAACTTGATCTTTTTATTACCGAAGCCTTTAATCCCAACAAAATAAGGGATGCTGAAGGCTTCAGATTAGCTGTAAAACTCATAGAATTGGGCTTCAAAGCTAAACCGATTGTAATTTTTAGAACTATCGAGGGAAAACATCTTGTCTATCCGTATTTCCTGGACTTTAAGACTATTCACCACCTGCCGGAGAAAATGAAGACTTTGTTAAGTATTCCAGATATTGACAAAGAACCGTTTGACCTATTGGTGAGAACGTATCCTATACTTTCGAAGTTGCCAGAGCATAAAAAGGTTGTATAGAAATGACTATGAGGTGTAGAGAGACCGAATCCGGATGGACTATATTTGAGGAGTCCCTGATGCTTTATCTTGAAACGGAGGGGTTCAGATCTTTCGGTAAGTGTTGCTTCCAAAAAAATGGCAGAAAATTCTTTATTCTTCCCCTGTGCCGGCTTGAAGAACTGAGAGACTTAAGGAAAGAAACACGTGACTATGATTCACCAGTTATCTTCCTGATATCAGCTGAGAGCGAAATGCCTGCCCCTTACAATAAAAAGATGCCAAAAGACCATAGAAAAGAGCTTTTCGGCAACCCAGAGTTTGGGAATATATCAAAAGCTATCCTGTCGGCTGAGATCATAACAACAACTTCCAAAGATTCAAACGTATACCGGTCTTTCCAAAATGTAGTTAAAGTACTCGATAAAGCTTTTCCGGAAAACGTAATTAAACTCCTTAAGAACCGAGAAGATATTGCTATTGACTATGGGAAATATCGTCAGGAGTTTTATAAGACGTTTGTTGAGTACTATCATATTGACGATTTTAATCTAAGGAATATAGATCCACGTGACGTAGGTATATACTTTAAAGCAATTTTGGATAAGATGGTGCAAAGCGAGTTTATAGTTAGATATGTCACAGATAAAGAAGGCAAAAAAAAGGAGACCGAGTTATACAAGAAGCTGTCCAAACTAAATGGACATGATGTAGATTCGCTCATAACATGCGCTGATATAATACATTGTTATCTCAATGACATAAATTACAACGACTTTACACATCGAGTCGACCATGAACTTTTCCGTGCCCCAATTCCCTTTCCACTTCAGGAATTAATTGATGCAAAGAAGGATATCGAAAGCACATTAGATAAGAAAACCATAAAACTACTTTTGATTGATAACAAGCTCGATAAGATAATAGCACAAAAAAATGGGAATGAGTCCTGCGAAGAATGCTTGATAAGCGTTTTATTCAATGAGGAAGTGTGTTCTTTGTTTGAACTAACGATGCTTGAAGATTGGGTTTATGACGGAATAAAGAGAATACAAATTCCAAAAGAAAAAGAGAAGTTTGATTCCAAAAAATTTAAGAAAGATTTGCATAAGATATTTACAGCAGATGGTCTTGATAGGAAAGAAAACTATGCCTGGAAGGTGTATGAAAAGATCAAACAGTCCCATTTTGTCCTCCTCGACTTCTTCCTTAACCAGGAAAACACTTACCTTGCGTTTAATTTCATAGAGGATATTTGTAAGATAAAGAGGGCAAAAAAGCACTATTCCACTACATGGTTCTTTATCACCTCGGCTGTATATGATTCTGTGGTAAAGTACTCACAAAGCGGTTTGTTAGCCGAATATTACGAATCTGCTGTGGTCAGCGCGGGAGATGATCCAACTAATGAGAGAAGGCAGATAATCTTTTTGTACAAGTTGCTAACTTTTATTAATGCTAGGCTGAAAAATTTTTGTAATCTTCAGAAGATAATTTATGACCGGCTGTTAAAAGAGGATGCGAACTGCGAGTATTGGAACAAAGAAGAAAAATGCAAGAAAAATGGTATTAAGTGCCTGGAAAAAGAAATGTTGGTAGTTATTAGAAGGTACTTAAATGAGTTTAACGATGTGAAGGATATCTTTTCTTCCAATGAGACGGAAATTAAGAAATGGCAAGATATTCTTGAATCGCTTGACAATGTTATCAAACAGTTCATCTGGCTTCCAGAAGCAGACTGGTACATGATCCAACATCAAATTGACTTCATAAATAATAAACTGGGCGGCTTGCAGGATAAGAACCTCAAGAAGTGTAAATTTTCGTGCAAGTATATATTAAAAGAGCTGGAGGACAGGAGTGAAGTATATTGATGTAGTACTGAGAACTTCTTAATCTGCCACAAAATTACACAGAAGCACGCAGAAGGTTTTAAGGCATGGAGAATTAATGATAGTGAAGAAAGGAAATGGATGAGTCCACGTAATTTTTTCAAATTCCATAAACTTGGGTTGCCTATATCAGTGTTTGTGGTTTCTATATTGCTCTATTTTCATTTGAAAGGCTTTGAGTCCTGGTCCGATATCCCATGGCGTGATATTCGATTCCTCACAGAGTTTATACTTATTGTCCTTGTTATTCCGGCACTTGCATACGTCTTTGGCGTATACTATTACACCTGTGCGGTAATAACAGTAAGACCTGAATGTTTTCAAGACGAAGCTCAAAAACTTGAAGGTAAAGCGCTGAAAGACAAAAAGCTGTATGTTCATTCAGACGGAAAAGTATACTCTATAAAGAAGGAATTCCTTCAGCTAAAGATCTATTTCAGCCGCAAAGGCAAGCATAGCGTATATCTTTATGATGAAAAAGGCAACTTGTATGGCCCACAAGAAGCAAATACCTATGAACATAATATTGCCTATGTTGAGTTCAAAAAAAAGAATAACAAAAGCGAATCAAAGGATGCCGGAAAAGAAAGCGGACAATCAGATGCCCCGTCAATAATTTGCAATTCGTCTAAACAAGACAATGAAAAAACTTAATTTTTTCTTCAAGAGAAAGGAATTTACACCAGCGAAAGTAAAGCAGCCTTTCTATGAATACCAAGGCTACTGGTATTATTTTATCGAAAACGATGGTAGGCAACAAGTACGCTATCCCGTCTCTCTGTATTTTGGCAAAGACGAGTTCTCCATATTTTTTACTGACGTACGGGGACGAATTCATAAAGTTTTCTCTCTTTATGTCGCAGAAGGCGAACTCAACCAGAAAAAGCTCTCCTCCCAGATTGAAAATTACTGGAAAATGCCAATATGGCCTTTGAAGAAGGATGTCGCAAAGATTTTGAAGGATCGTAGCGGCTCTGAGGTTGTCGACCTTCGCATTGATCCTCAACTACTATCGAGTGGAGCCTTTGGCAAGTACTTTGGAATCAACATCACTGATGATCATAAGTTTACGGAAGCCAATCTATTCAAGGATAGAGGCAAAAAGAAAGATTTCGAAATCTTTAATGACGGGCTTCAAATTAGATTTTCCTCTTACAAAAAGGATAGCGAAAAACCCGACAAAGAAAAGTGGGAACTTAAGGGAGAAATCCTGACCACAAATAAGATTAATTTCAGAAAAATTTTGCTCGATTTTCTGTTTGAGCTTGAATTTGCCAATACCTTTGAGGACAAAAACTTCTTTCATCTCCAGCCTGTGCTCCAGGACAATAAGGTACTTGATGCCCTGACGAGAAAAAGCACCTACCTCTTGGAACTATATCACTTAAAAGATCATCAGCAGGAAACAAAAAAGCCGAACCTGCCGATCAAGTTCAAAAATCCTGAGAAGGCGTGGCTCAATGTCTGTTTCCTTGAATCTTATAGAGATGTGTTCGCATCTCGCAACAGCATTTTCCGAGCCCCCGAAGAAGAAGCAGAGCTGGTTTTGTTTAAAACCCGTATCGGAGCTTCCAGCCGTGACAGGTCAAAATTATTTACAAAAGACGATGTAGATCTGAGAAACCGATCAGCTACCTTCTTCTTACGAAATTACTCCATTTACAGCGCATTCCGGACATTGCTGCATCCGGCGGTTATCTATTTGTTGCCGATTTTGCTGTTACTTATACCTTTCGGTGATTTTTGTCTTAATTTGCTTGATGATCCGTTAAAACAGTTTGTGGGCGTAAGTAGCATAGGGATTCCAATCATGATGCTGGCAGTGCTTATCGTGCACTATTCGATTACCCGAATAAACCTCTTTAAGCTGCTGGTCCCGAGGTTGTTTCTTGGAATAATGATAGGATGGTCGATTTTCTGGAGCACGGAAGCACTCTGGAAGTCGACAGTGATAGCGGAGGCAGGAAAAATATTTGTTGTCAACTCGGTCTTTTTTGTTCTTATCTATTTGTATGTCTTCACGGACATAAGAAATAAACTGGTTAGGGTACGAGAAGCGGCGGTTCTAAGAAGAGCCGCTGTTTTAGTGCTGTTTGCCATGCTGATATCATTTGTGCAGGGATTTTATGTTTTGCAATTCCAGGCAAAACCAATGCTTGAAAACTCTGGTTTTCTTACATCTGACAATCCTAAATTGTTCGACACAAAAAACGTCTCCGAAATCAAAGATATTAAAATCACCGGAATGGAGCATTCGCGCTTACCAAATTCCCTGGCCATTGCGAAAAATACGCATGAGGTAACCGGTAGCAGCAAAGACCATGAGATAAGCATATTGGGATCAGGCCGTCAGGAAGAAAGAGCGCTATTTAAAATCAAGAATTTCTCTATGGCAAAACTATTTGCCGATACAAAATTGTACTATATCTGGTCCATCCACCTTTCCCAATTCATGGTATCAATCCTGATCGGCATTGTTCTCCAACTTTTGTGGGAAGATCGGCCAATTACCGAACCTTTATAAATAGTGCCTGAACGAAAACTGCTAATTTTCCCAATTTCTGCGTCAGGCTTAAATTTTAATCCTCAAAATACCCCATGTATTCCTGCGGTTAAAATTTGCGCCTTCCTTGAACTTGAAAAAATTTTCTAGTTTTCGTTCGGGCACTAAATAGAGTGGGGCTTTCATAGCGGTAGGATAAGTAGAGATAGTATGATTTCAAACGGTTTTTAAATTTGTGTGATAATCTGTAGGCCCCTACCTTCCTATCCCGATATTAAAACTCAATATTTCTTTTCCTTCCGCTTGATGTTTTTGTGGAGTACATAATTCACCCACCATTGTCTTAAGATCAAAAACTACCACATATCCCTCATTGGCACGCTCGGTTAAAAGGTATTTGTTGCACAGTTGATCAATTGCTTTGTTTAAGGCGCGATTCCCGTGTGAGCGATTTATCTTGGTTTCGATAATGTATTTATGTCCCCGGTAGATCAAGAGGATATCCATTCTTCCCAATCCGCTTGGCACCTCGTAACGAAGCTCCCCTTTTTTGCCCTCTACAAACTGGTACAACCAGGCAGTCAGCAGAAACTGTCCTGTCCTCTCATATGGCTTTTGGCTTTTGTAAAAGGCGCTTACACCGATCTGGATGATGTATTCCTCAAAATCAGATAAAACGGCTCCCATGTTCAGAAGTCCGTCGGGTCTAAAGTAGCCCTTAACAGATACATCTACAATTGCCCCGGATTCCCGAAAAAAGGTCTTGGTGAACCTTTTTTTATAGATAGGGTTGCTGACCTTAATATTCTTTCCTTCTGCCTTAATCAAACCATGCGTCAAAAGAAGGGACTGCTCATCATCGCCAGGAATATATTCAACCCCATCAAAAACAATGTTTATAAAAGTCTCTTTGTATTGTTTGGCCTTTTCAGTGATATTATCAAAATGGCTGTTTTCTTCATAGAGAAGAATGTCAATCGCCTTTTCCACATCTTCTTCAGTAATTGGGGCTGTGGTTTCAGGCTTTATGTTAATCGTCAGAATGGTACCTATGCGGTTCACCAGCCAGGGCTGGCCGGCTGTTTCATTAAATACTTTTTTTACTGCATCTTCAGTAAAGGGTTGATTGGTTTCCTTTGTATATTGGGCATAAAGGTCACGGACATTCTTTAGAGTAAAAGGCGGAAGTTTCACCTGGTCAGCGATATTAAATGGGGAGACACCCCCTACAATCAGCTTGGTAATGTTACGTATACCCACCAATCCCACGGAGTAAAGAGCTTTGTCTGTCCGTTTTTTGTATCTTTGATAGAGTTCTCTTAAGGTGGTCAGGAAATTTTCCAGTTCGTCTATTGGGATGCCATCGAACTCGTCTATGAAAATAACGATTTTTTTCAATTTTATCATGCGATTTAGTTCTTCAAATAACTCACGAAAGCAGGTATGATCGAAAATATTATGCGTATCCAGGTACGCTCTCACCGCATCAAGCCTCGGGCAATCCACATCGGCCAGCCTGTTTACCAGTTGTCTGTAAAGATCTTTTTGAATCAATTGATAAAATCTTTGTGAATTGAGATTTTTGTAATCCTGGAAACTAAGAAGGATAGCCATGTAGGTAGTCTCTTTCTCCAGTTCATGGCAAAAGCCCTCAAAAAAGGTGGTCTTGCCGCTTTGCCTCGGAGCAAATATGGAAAAGTACCTCCCCAGGTCAACCATAGTTTTAATATCCTGATTGTCCATATTGGTAACATTCTTCAGGGGAACATAATAGGATGCGCCTGGATCAACTACCCCTGATTTTTCAAAGTATCGTTTTGGTTTTTTGTAATTCATCATTTCTTTCCTTTCTCACCCGAAACTTTGTCTATGTTCCCTATCAATTCCTTAGATTTTGCCTAAATACTTCATACATTACAACTGCCGCTGCAACAGAGGCGTTCAGGGAATTTATTTTTTCTATCTGTGGTATTGAAATCAAAATATCGCATTGTTTTTTGACAAGGCTGCGTATGCCTTTGCCTTCTCCGCCAATAACAATGCCAAGCGGGCCTGAAAAATCACAGGAAAAAATGTCTTTATCTGTATTTTTATCCATTCCATAAATCCACAAGCCTTTATTCTTCAATATCTTTATTGTATTTACGATATTTGTTACACATACCACATTAACATGCTCAAGCGCTCCGGCAGATACTTTGGAGACTGCCGGTGTGGGCAAGGCGGATCTGTCTTTTGTAATTATTACTCCGTCAACTCCGACGCAAAGAGCTGTTCTGATTATAGCGCCGAGATTATGCGGATCTACCACATTGTCTAATAACAAAAATAACTGTTTGATATCAAGATGTTGTGGCCCATTAACAATATCATTGAGTTTAACAAATGGATATGGACTTACTTTTGCTCCAATTCCCTGATGCAGATCAGTTTTGGTTAAATATTTAAGTTGAGATGGCTTTAGTTTTTTAACAGATATCTTTTTGAACTTAGCTATTGCCAACAATTTTTCAAATTGTTTTGGTATTTTGTCTTTTGCAATATATAGCTCAAAAAAACTTCTCCTGCCGGCCTTAAAAGCTTCAAAAACAGGATGGAAACCATATAGTATTTCTGTCTTCAAAGCGAAACTCCGTGTCGTTCCGTGGTGAACTATTACGATTAAAAGGATTTATTTTTCTGCCCTGTACGGTATTTCTCTATAACGGATATCAGATCAGCAACAGCAACTGATAATTTATCATTGATAATTACATGGCGGTAGAAATCTTTGTTTTTCATCTCTTTTTCTGCAACAGCAATACGCCTTGCAATGGTATCCTTGTTGTCAGTCCCTCTTGATTTAAGGCGTAGCTTAAGGATATCCAATGAGGGCGGCATTATAAAGACAGTTATACTGTCATGGTATTGATCAAGAATCTGTAATGTGCCCTGAAAATCAATGTCAAGGAGTATGTCACTCCCAGCGGCTAAACTCGTATCAATAAATTCTGATGAAGTGCCGTAATAATTATCATAAACTTTTGCCCACTCTGCCCACTTGTTGTTTTTTATTCTATTTTTAAAATCATCTTCTGTAATGAAGTAATAGTCGATTCCATTCTGTTCTCCATTCCTGGGCTTTCTTGTTGTGTATGATACCGAATAAAGCATATTCGGAATCCGGTCGAGAATGGCTTTGCAAAGGGTTGTTTTGCCGGCGCCTGATGGAGCTGATATGATAAAAAGATTGCCATTACAGCAAATCTTTTCTTTATGGTTTGAACAAGCCTTGCTAATTCGATGATCATTCATGACAAGTTAAGCTGAATCCTTAAGGATAGTATATCGCAGTGATATCGTTTCTGCCTGTATAGCTGAAAGGACAATATGATTACTGTCCATGATAATCATGGCACGGGTTTTACGCCCCTGGGTTGCATCTACAAGACGCTTATTATCTTTAGCTTCATTTCTAAGTCGCTTCATTGGAGCAGAATTGGGCTGTACAATAGCCACGATTCGATCAGCAACTACAGTACTTCCAAAACCAATATTCAACAACTTCTGTTTCATATTTCCTCCCTTTTAAACCTTAAAGCTACTCAATATTTTGTACCTGTTCTCGTATTTTTTCAAGCTCGGATTTAACGGTTACAATTATATGTGACACATTTGAATTCCCTGCCTTTGCTCCCATTGTGTTAAATTCTCTGCTGAATTCCTGAAGTAGAAAATTTAACTTTCTTCCAGCGGATTCCTCAGAGTCCATAATAGCTCTGAATTCTTTTATATGACTTTCAACTCTTACTATTTCTTCAGAGATGTCGCTTCTATCTGCAAAAAAAGCCGCTTCCTGTGCGATCCTTGCAGGGTCGATATCAATCATGCCTTTTGTTAATGCAGTTATGCGCTCCTTCAGTCGTTCCTGATAATGAGATAATAGGTTTCCGGAGTCCTTTTTTATTTGACCAGTACTTTTTTCAATAAAGTCAAGTCGACTGGTAAAATCCCTGGCGATGAAATTTCCTTCTTTTTTCCTCATGACATTAAGGTCATCAAGAGCTGCGCTTAAGCAGGTTTTTATACTATCCCAACAAATGTCCATATCTTTGCCGGTTTCAACAGGCTTAATAACTCCGCCTGTGTTCACCAGAAGATCCAGGGAGATGTCGGCATTTATATTGAACTTGTTTTTAAGTTTGGAAAGTACATTAATGTATGCCAAGGCTTTAGGTTCATCTATATCAAAACCATATGCGTCTTTGGAATCATCTATTATCTGCAGTTTAATTTCTATCCGGCCACGTGATACGTTATCAGAAATCATGCTTTTAATTTTATCTTCCAGACAAAGATAACCATGAGGGGCTCGCAGAGCAATATCAAGATGTCTGCTGTTATAGGAGCGAATTTCTATTGAAACAGTTAATTGTTCTTTTGTGCTTTCTGAACTAGCATATGCAGTCATGCTCTTCATCATTTTTTGCTCCTAATTTTTTAAATCAACAGCATATTTATTTCGTACCATTTCAAGATAAGCAACCATGTTTTTTTCAGCATAGTCAGGGTATGTCCATGATAATTTTTTAAATGATCCTTTTTGATAGATCAGGGTAAGATCGGCATAGATACCCATACCTATGTAGATTCTGTGTGCATAGTTTTTGCCGGTTGCGAGAACAAAACGTTCTTGAAGCATATATCCTGGATCAATGTTGACAAGACGCTTATCGTTTTTTGAATATATTTTTTCGATTTTGTTTGTAATAATTTTTATTTCCGGCAGAGAACTTTGTTCAACAAGAGATTTAAATGCAAGAACTCGTCTGAAAAGCGGAGAACCCATTTCAGGTTCGTAATAGCTGGTATAGTTAAAGGGTAGCCACTGACTAACCATGTCAATAGAGCCGAATTTTTCAACAAGTTCCCTTATAACCGGAACAATAAGGCTCTTTTCCTTCATAAAGAGCCCTGTAACAAGTTTGGCAGGTTTAGGGCTTTGGGGTATGCTCATATTTCAAGAATCAATACTTTTTGCCTCATCAATGAGCATAATAGGAATATCATCTCTTATTTCGTATAAAAGTTTACAATTATCACATATAAGCCCGTCATTTGTATCGTTAATATATATATCGCCTTTACACTTTGGACATGCAAGTATATTGAGAAGTTCTTCACTTAAAGCCATGATTGCTTTCCTTCTGTTAATAGTTGATGCAAATAAAACAAATATGCTCTGTTCTCATTAATAGAATTTTTTTATAACAGATAATAAAAAGTTTGCCAAGCAGGTTACATATATAATCAATTTTTTCCCTGAAGAATTTTGCTTACAGTCTTTATATCTTCCGGACGGTCAACACCTATACGCCTACTTAGGAACGTGGACGAATTAACTTCCTCAAGTAGGCGCACAGATTTGGGTCGAATTTGTTCGATCCCAGATCACAAAAGTTGAAGGAATAGCGAGCTATTTCAATATTTTTGTGATTTGAG
>Ga0255419_10044_pt1 | contig 25401 bp, 24 predicted proteins | sample ANMaggSeSYBR02J3_FD_182658 | JGI IMG/M metagenome (GOLD analysis project Ga0255419, IMG submission 182658) | Sediment cell enrichment communities from methane seep in Santa Monica Basin, California, United Staets - ANME aggregate JGI... | ecosystem: Environmental > Aquatic > Marine > Cold seeps >...
AGGCGCAGAAGAGACAATTTCAGGTAAAATCCATGGAATATTTTCAGGGTTAGGGTTCATGTTCTTAATCATGAATCCACTGTGGGCTTTATGGATTGATGAATTAAATGGACTGAAAGGTCTCAACACGATACTATTTATATTGGGAGTTATAACGTTTGGTTTATTCGCAGGATCTGAGAAAAAAGAAGCTGGAATATTAGGAATGAGCGGACTCTGGCAACGGTTGAATATGTTCGTAATTTATAGTGCAATCTTGATAAATTTTATTGTAACAAAACCATCCTAACCCCCGCTCCACCTGACAACAAGGGGCGGACCGGTGACCGAAGACGGAAGACCAGAGAAAACAATCTGGCGGCGGGTGCCCTTTACCCGAAGAGTAATCCTGTCCTGCGATCAAAGGAAGTGCTGACGCACAGCGGCAGTGTATCGAAGGGCCCATCCGAGTGACTGCAAGACATTGTTAAAAAACAGATATGCTTTCAGGAGGCGCAAAATGAGATCCCCCAGGCTTATTATGCTAGGCGCTCTGATCCTTATCCTGATTTGTGGCTGCTCGCCATCGGTACCTGCTAATACTCCTACTCTGGTAATTTCTTCACCCGTTGGGGCCAAATCACCAACCACAACGCCTGAACCGCCTGCCCCTGAAATCGCACTAGTACGCATCCGCCTGGCGACAACCTCAGACTGGACCACCCTAAGCCTGGTTGCCGGAGCTACTTGGCTCGAGCATGATTTGATTTCAGCGAGTGATGAGGTAACCACCGCCGAAATATATGACAACCAATTTGTCCTGGGACAGCCGATCAACCGCGCAGAGGACAGCGGCAGTGTGGAAATGATCACTGAAACACTCTTCTCTCTCTTGGATAGCGGGAGACCATTGGTTTTTCTGATCGAACGGGGTCACATCGGATCCACTACGTTGGATCTCTCCCTCTTTGTGGAAGATGAGTGGGTTGTTGTTAAAACTATCAACTGGGGGGATATAGCAGGAGATGGGACGAATGAATTCAGGGTCGAAATCCCTCCCGAACAGCTATTCGGCGAGATTGATTTTGCCTCTGCCCCCAACTGGCAAATGACTGATATTGAACCTATAGATCCTGTGACCGGGATGCCGCAAGGAACGGATGGCTTCGCCTGGTGGAATGACACCATATTTTATGAGATTTATGTCCGTTCGTTCTCTGACAGCGATGGTGATGGAATCGGCGACCTTAATGGCATCACCCAGAAACTGGACTATCTTAATGATGGGGATCCGGCTACAACCACTGATTTAGGCATCACAGGTATCTGGCTGATGCCAATCTACTCTTCTCCCACGGTCCATGGTTATAATGTGACGGACTTTAAAGGAGTCAATCCCCAGTATGGTACGCTAGATGATCTCAAGAATTTGATCGATGCAGCCCATCAGCGCGGCATCCGGATTATCCTCGATTTCATGGTCGGGCAATCCTCAAACCAGCATCCCTGGTTCATTAATGCCCGAATTCCTGCTTCTCCCTATCGCGACTGGTACATCTGGGAAGATGATAATCCCGGTTACGCCGGATCCTGGGGCCAGCCGGTATGGTTCGAACATAATGGCAGTTATTTTTACTCCACCTATTCAGAGTACAGTCCCGACCTGAACCTAAACAACCCTGAAGTTAACCAGGAAATCCGGGAAGCAATCCGGTTCTGGTTGGAGGATGTCGGCGTGGATGGTTTCAGGTTGGATTCTGCCAAGCATGTAATCGAAGAGGGAGAAATCCAGGCAAATTCAGCAGCGACCCATGCCTGGTGGAAGGATTTCAGGCCTTTTTACAAGGAGATCAACCCTCAGGCAGTTACCGTGGGTGAAATCTGGGAGCACACCTCGATCAATGCGGAATATCTCCAGGGTGATGAGTTTGACCTTTCCTTTGAATTCTCACTGGCTTATGAAATTGTCAAAGCTATCAACGAGGAGAATGCAGATCTAGCCAGCGAACAGGTCGAGCTCTCCTACAGTTCTATACCTCCCCTCCAATTTTCCACTTTCCTGACCAATCACGATCAGGACCGCCTCATGGATCAACTGGGTTATTCAACCGAAAAAAACAAGGTAGCAGCTTCACTATTGCTAACCGCCCCGGGAGTTCCGTTCCTGTACTATGGAGAGGAAGTCGGTCTGCAAGGCGAGGGTCTGGGGAATACCCGGCGCCCAATGCAGTGGTCCGGGGACCAGTTCGCGGGATTCACGACTGGAACTCCCTGGCAACCGCTCGGATTCGATTGGGAATACTTCAATGTGGCCAATCAAAATGACAACCAGGCCTCGATGCTTTCTCATTACCGGTCCCTGATCCAGGCTCGCAATCAGCACGTCGCTCTGCGTGTGGGCGACTTGAGCGTGGTGATCACCGGCAACGATGCCCTGTACAGCATCATACGAGTCAGCCAGGAAGAGGCGGCATTGGTCCTGATTAACCTGACCGGGGAACCAGTGATGGATTATCGGCTAACTATGGAAGACAGCAGTCTGGCAGAAGGGAACTACACACCTGTAGCCATTCTAGGGAAAGGTGAATTCGCGCCCTTGTTAGCAAATTCCAGCGGCGGTTTTTTCCAATACGTTCCTATTCCCGAAGTTCCACCCTACGCGACGTTCATCCTTCAAATTCAGCGAGACGTCCCTGAGTAGCTAATGCACAGCGGCAGCGTATCGAAGGGCTCACCCACCAGAGCTAGAGAATGATAATGAAAAACCTGAAACTAGTCGATCCTACACCTGATCTTGAAGCGGATTTCTGTGAGATGGCAGCAGAATGGCGAGAGGCGGGAGAGAACAAGTTCAAAGATTGCTTCAGCGACTTCGCTCTTTATGTGAAATCCCTGGCAAAACAGAAGGAGGCGAAGGAACTACTTCCAAACAGGGTCCCCGGCAGCACATATTGGCTCGTAACTGATGACTTGCGAATTGTGGGAACAAGTCGCCTTCGACACTGGCTTGTGCCTCATCTAGAAAAGGAAGGCGGACATATCGGCTACGACATTCGTCCTTCCGAACGGAAGAAAGGATATGGGACTGCAATTCTGTCCCTCACTCTCGCCAAGGCCCGGGGGCTTGGGCTGCGGGAAGTCATTGTGACCTGCGATAGTGACAACGTGGGGTCCCTGCTGATCATTGAGAAGAATGGAGGTCAGCACATCAGCACTGCAGTGTCTGATCGCACTGGAAAACAAGTGAATCGTTATAAAATTGTATTGTAACCAAGCAATGATTTGAAAATTGAACTTCAGGAGAATGATTACAAAGGATCATGAATAAATCTAATAATCGGTTTTTAACAAGAGTTGGCATCTTACTATTTTTGATTGCATTGCAATTGCTTTATTTTCCAATAAATCAAAACGTTCAAGGGGGAATCACTACCTATGTACCAATTGATGCTCATATTAAATTATCTCCCATCTGGGCGATCCCCTATTTATTAAGCATTTTGTGGTGGGTAGGAGCCATAATTTGGGCAACCTTTAAAATGGAATACAAACGATATGTTCATTTTGCTTTTTGTCTGTCATTAACAATAATAATAAGTTATGCTGTTTATCTCCTGTTCCCAACCTATGTAGACCGCCCAAAAATTGTTGATCAAGACTTCCTGAGTCAATTGGTGATATTTATTTACGGCAATGACAGGCCCTATAATGCACTTCCCAGCGGGCATACCTATACAACCTTGATAATTTCAATTTTTTGGTATTATTGGTTACCCAAACAAAGATATCTGTGGATAGCAATAGCAATCCTTGTAATCCTGTCCACTCTATTTACAAAACAACACGCAATATTAGATTTGATTGCTGCCTCAATTTTGGCATTCACCTGTTATAAAATAACAGGATATTTAGTTAAGAAAAGGCCTAACCCCACTTCCCTCCAGTAAAACCTTCAACAGGCTTGTCAAGGAGCTTTGCGAAGCCCTTACTTTTGATGTTCAAATATAGTCAGGTATAATGAACTTACCACTAAATTAATAACCATACAAAAAACGGTAGAAAAAAAGAATAGCAATGGAGGTGGATGTATAAAATATTGTGCGATTCAAAAAGAAGAAATATTGTTACTTAAAAAAAATAAGGAGTAGTTGGCATGGATATCCTATTAATTGTATTTTTTGTTGTAGTGTTTTTCGGTTTAGGAATCAAGATAATCAGACCAGTAGAGGTAGGCATTGTAGAATTTCTTGGAAGGTATTCAAGAACTGCTACTGCGGGTTTTAACTGGATTATACCTGTGCTGTTTAAAATGTATCGAATCAACATAACAGAACGACGAGTAGACATTGATCCTCAATCGATTATCACCAAAGACAAATTAAATGCCGTAGTTGACGGAGTTGTTTATTACAAGGTAGCTGAGGCCCAAAAAGCTATTTATAACGTAAACAACTTCCAGGCATCTGTGCCGTCTCTGGCTAAAACAACTTTAAGAGCAGTGATAGGAAAAATGACCCTGACAGAGGCTAACGAGAACAGAGATAAAATTAATGTGGATTTGGAAGTAATATTATCCAAAGAAGTTGCCTTATGGGGAATTGAGGTCGTAAGAGTTGAGCTGCAGCGTATCGAACCTCCAGCAGATGTTCAAGATGCAATGAACCAGGTTGTAAAAGCAGAAAATGAAAAAATAGCAGCGCTTGATTTAGCAACCGCAATCGAAACTCAAGCAGATGGAGAAAGACGGGCAGAAATCAAAAAAGCTGAAGGTATTGCTGCCGCGATTAGATTAAAAGCAGACGCAGATGGAGATGCAATAAAGATCGTAAATGAGGCTGCTGAAAAACACTTTATCGGAAATGCGCAGCTGCTTAAAAAGCTGGAAACCGTTAGTGAAGCATTTAAAGATAACACCAAGATAATTGTTCCTGCAGACAGTGATTTGGTTAATGTTATTGGTGATTTAGCAGGAATTCCTGTTCCTCTGAAGAAGAAATAAAAGAACTAGATAACAAATCGATTAACAGGGAACTTTACGCGCCGCTTGTTCCTCGCTGTGCGTAAAGTTCCGCTGAACTCGAAGGCGGCATTAAAGGAAGAATTTAACTATGTCAATTATGAGATTATGGCACGGAAAAGTTGCCCTTGAAAAAGCAGATGCGTATGAGAAATTCATGATTGCCAAAGCCGCACCGGATTATAGCTCTGTTGATGGTTTACAAAAGTTATACTTTCAACGAAAAAACGAAGAAGCTATAGCGCATTTCCTCCTGGTAACTATCTGGGATTCACTGGAAGCTATCAAGGATTTTGCTGGTGACAACCCTGAAATTGCCAAATACTATCCAGAGGATGATAATTTCCTTCTGGAAAAAGAAAAACATGTATCAATGTATCAAGTGTTTTACGAAAAGTAATATGAGCCCCGCGTTAATCGGAATCGCCTTCTGCTCTGGGAAATGCCGCGAAAACTCTAGAAATTCGCTCTGGGGGAATGAGATGGTTCTGCAAGAGCCGGTTATGTAACCGTTAGGCGCTCAAAGGAAACTATGAAAACAATTGTTTTGGCAGCACTTGGTGAATGTGTCCATGTTGCTGGGATAGTGCGTTTTTTACGCTTGGCTGAATCGGTTGGTTGGCGGACTGTGTTTCTTGGTCCAGCTGTACCAATTGAGCAGGTGCTAGAGGCAGCCCACCGTGAGGAAGCTGATCTTGTAGGTGTTTCTTATCGGTTGACACCAGAATCAGGTGAACGGCTGTTGGCTGAATTTGCAGAAGAGGCAGACGATCTGCGCTCTGCCGGCGTACAGTTCGTTTTTGGCGGTACGCCACCACTCGCTGATCGCGCACGTAAGCTAGGTTTCTTCGAGTATGTTTTTGAAGGCGGCGAACTGACAGAGGATGTGTTGGCCTACTTGAAGGGGCAATCAAAGCAGATCTTGACTGAAAAAAATTATCCCCAATCAACCATTGAGCGTATTGCATGGAAAGCGCCATACCCAATTATCCGCCATCATTTTGGATTGCCCACTTTAGTGGATACAACTGCAGGAATTAAGCACATTGCCGATGCTCGCGTATTGGATGTTATCTCATTAGGGATTGATCAGGACGCCCAAGCTAATTTTTTCCATCCAGAACGACAAAACCCTCGTCGCAAAGGTGCAGGTGGTGTGCCCGTGCGAACATCCGATGATTATCGTGTCCTTTATAACGCAAGTAAACGGGGGAATTATCCCCTTATGCGCTCATATTCTGGAACAGATGACTTTATCCGTCTGGCAGAAATGTATGTGGATACCATCAATATTGCTTGGGCTGCTGTCCCTCTGTTCTGGTTTAACCAGATGGACGGGCGCGGACCATGGAATTTAGAGGATTCCATCCGGGAACATCAAAAATTGATGACGTGGTATGGTTCGCGGAATATTCCTGTAGAATTGAATGAGCCTCATCATTGGGGTATGCGAGATGCTTCGGATGTAATATTTGCAGTGACCGCTTATTTATCAGCGTATAATGCACGCGCCGCTGGTGTTCATGACTATATTGCCCAACTGATGTTTAATAGTCCTCCCGGCCTTTCTGACACTATGGATCTGGCAAAAATGTTAGCTGTTCTCAAACTCATTGAGCCGTTAACCGGACCAGATTTCCATATCTGGCGACAAACGCGAACAGGGTTACTCAGTTATCCTTTGGATATTGATGCAGCTCGCGCACATCTTTCTGCAAGTATTTACCTCCAAATGGCTTTAAAACCTCACATTGTACATGTTGTAGGGCATACAGAGGCACATCACGCTGCCACATCTAGTGATGTTATTGAAGCCTGTAAATTAGCTCGCCGCGCTATCGAGAATGCTGTCCAGGGTCAACCCGATATGACACTTGATCCGCTTATACTACAACGCAAAGAAGAAATCCTCCAAGAATCTCAAATCACATTAAATGCCATCCGGTCGTTGGCCGGTCCAAGCGTAGATGACCCGTTCACTGATACGGCTACATTAACACAAGCAATTACTGCAGGGATTTTGGATGCACCTCATTTGCGCAATAATCCCTTTGCCCGCGGGCAAATAATTACCCGGATCGATAATCGAGGCTCGTCTGTTTCCATAAACCCGGCAAACGGGCAGAGGATAACAGAGCGAGACCGTATTGCAACACTAAATCTGACTTCGGAGGGTCTTTAATAAATGAAGAAAAAAACTCGTTACACTGTTATTGGTGCCGGGAATGGGGGAAAAGCTATGGCAGCCCACTTAGCTTTGAAGGGTTTTTCAGTAACCCTGTATAACCGGACGCCAGAACACATTGATATCATCCAAAAGCGGGGCGGCATTGAATTAAAAAGTTATGAAGGTGGTCCGCAGGGGTTCGGAAAATTAACTCTGGTTACATCCAACATGACCGAGGCATTAGAGCATGCTGAAATGATCATGGTCGTTGTACCATCCTCAGCCCACACCGATATTGCCAGATTGGTTACTCCTTACCTGCGGGATGGGCAAATTATTATCTTACACCCGGGACGCACATTTGGCGCATTAGAATTTGACAAATTGCTGAGAGATAACCATTGCACAGCTGATGTAATAGTATCTGAAGCAGAAACATTCATCTATGCCAGCCGTTCCGATGGCCCCGCCTCAGCATATATCTATCGCATCAAAGACAGCGTACCATTGGCTGCGTTACCCGCTACTCATACGCAACAAGTTTTGGATGTTGTCAACTCAGCTTTCCCCCAATTTATTGATGGAGTTAACGTGTTTCACACAAGCATGAATAATATAGGAGCAATTTTTCACCCAGCGCTTACAATTCTCAACGCAGGGCGCATAGAATCTACCAGGGGTGATTTCCAATTTTATATTGATGGAGTAACCCCATCAGTAGCTCGTGTGCTGGAAGCGCTGGATCGCGAAAGAGTAGCGGTTGCATCTGCGATTGGAATTCGTGCCCAAACAACACTAGAGTGGCTGAAAAAAGCTTACGATACCGATGGCACAGACCTTTATGAAGCAATCCAAAACCAAGCAGGGTACTATGGCATCGGCGCTCCTAAAACGTTGGCTCACCGATATATTTTTGAAGATGTGCCAATGAGCTTAGTACCCTTAGCTGCCCTGGGTCAACAATTTGGTTTGTCTGTGCGAGGCATGGCGAGTATTATACGTCTGGCATGTATTATTCATCAAAGAGATTATTGGCACTACGGTCGAACGTTAGTTAAACTGGGTTATGCTGATATAAGCGTCAGCGAATTAACGCGTTTCGCGAATGAAGGTACATTCGATTGAAACGCTTATTGTTAGGATGAAAATAAGCCCAACCCGCTTTAACCTGCCTTCCTGCCTGGTCTCCCAAAGGGATGCTGCGCTGCGCGAAGCTCATTCATTAAGCGATAAGAATTAATGAATACTCAAAACGACTTCCCCTACAATTTCAATAACAATGCTTGCAAAACATGCAGCGGAAATTGCTGTCGTGGTTTTGGAGGTTATGTTTGGATCAATATGGAAGAGCTGGAGAAAATAGCAAACACAAGGAAGATGAATGTGGCTTTATTTTCTAAGCAGTATGTGCGGGGGGTTCAAGGCAGACTTGCACTGCAAGAGCGTGTTATAAATGGCGAGCACTTCTGCTGCTTTTTTGACTTCATTGATTGTCAATGTACAATCTATCAGAGCAGACCCAATCAATGTAAAACTTTTCCATTCTGGAATCAATTCAAGAAAGATCCCCAAAAACTCTTGGTGGAGTGTCCCGGAGTTACTTTAAAGTAAGCTGACCGCATAACCCCTTTTTACAGGTTCTTAATCAATGATCATCGAAGCCCTCCCGGCGCCAGGTTTCCTTTGCCCGAAGGGTAGATATTACATCTTAAAGCTATCGTGACCGACCGCAGCTAATACAGGCGAAGATTGAGGAGTCCACTCATACTTATCTCTCCCTATCACCAAGTTATATGGAACTGCAGTCTCGTTACCTTCCAGGTTCCTCCTCCGCTTAAAAAACGTATTCGGTATGTTACACTTTCTCTATACAGAACTAATTTCACTAAAAAAACAGCCGGAGGATAAATACTCATCCATTTATCTTCCAAGCAGCCAGGCAATAGCTAATTCATTTATCCCGTACTTAAAAAATTAATTACCAATAGGCACCAATTGAAATGGAAAGAAAACATGTGTGAGTTGCTAGGTCTCAATTTCAACCTTCCTGTTCGCCCCTCATTCTCGTTCAGGGGCTTTAGCCATCGTGGGGAACAAAATCCGCACGGATGGGGAATAGCCAGGTATGATGGCAAAGCCTGCCAGGTATTTAAAGAGCCAATTAAAGCCCAGGAGAGTAAGTTGGCTACATTCATTCGTGATTATGAGCCATTATTAAGTCAAATTTTCATCAGTCACGTCAGGGATGCCAGCAAAGGCAAGCACACTCTCCAGAACACGCATCCTTTCCAACGGGCTTTCCGATCCTTTGATGTGGTGTTTGCCCACAACGGCACCTTGAAACCGCCTTTAGAGAGTTCTGAATTAAAATTCCTCCCTGTGGGTGAAACCGACTCCGAGAATCTGTTTTGTGCCTTGCTCACAACATTGTCCGAATCAAATATTCAATTTGTGGATTTTCAAAACATTGAGTCATTACTCCGTAAATTTAACAGCTTCGGCACCATGAATTTATTGTTTTCGGAAGGTGAACACCTATTCAGTTATAAAGACAAAGATAGCCATAACGGCCTCTGGATAACCGAAAGAATTTCATCATTTGGCATTGTGTCACTTAAGGATGAAGACTGGGAAATTGACCTGGCCGAGGAAAAGCATCCAGATCAAAGGGGTTTCGTGATCGCGTCCCATCCTTTGACAAAAAATGAAAAATGGATCGATTTGATCCCAGGGTCTTTAGTTGTTCTAAAAAACGGTTGTAAGGTATATGGTACCTAACCCCCTCCCTATTCCACCAACCAGGTGGGGCGAGTGGTCTACTGCCTCTAACCAGGGTACAGGAGATTAATACAGTTCCTTGCAAAGGGTCTCCTTTTATATTGGTATCAGTCATAATCATTGAATTATTTATTGTCACTTAGAACAGCTAACTGCTGGTCAAAAAGCATGGAGGATAATCGAACATTCCAAAAGATCAGGAATTATGCGTAACCCGGCAGGTCAGGCGAGCAGGCGAGCAGCCGATCATGCCAACTAGGGAACGACACAAACCAGTGTTGTGGCCTATAGGAGGCAGTATATGAAGCGATACATATTATATGGTCTGATTATTGTAGGAATCGTATGTCTTGTAGGGGGCATCTGGTGGCTGCTTGCCCAGCCCGTCGATGGGGGACATGGACCCTCCTTTTTCATCTCCATCAGTATCTTTTTGCTCGTCTTTGCCGCCATCAGCTTGCGCTGGATGCATGAAACGGCAGCGGCACTGCTGGGTGCGGCGGCCGTTTGGTTAGTCCACTACATCGGCGGCACCTTCTTCCCAACCCTGCACATCATCAACTTTGATGAATCTATGGCATTTGTGGACTGGAACGTCATCTGGCTGATTATGGGTATGATGATTTTTATGGCTATGTTCAGCGAGACAGGCGCCATCAACTGGATTGCCTTCCGCACTTTTCGCCTGGCGAAAGGAAATGCCTGGCTGTTGGTGATGAGCCTGGTAATCCTCACTGGTGTACTTTCGGCTTTTCTCAACAATGTAACGGCCATCCTGCTTCTGGCGCCATTGTCTATCGAGATCGCTCAGACAGTAGGCGTACATCCCTTTGCTTTTGTGATTCCCGAAGTACTGGCCTCCAACATCGGTGGAGCATCGACCATCATCGGCGACCCACCCAGCACTATCGTCGGCTCGCATTTAGGGTTAGGTTTTACCGAATATCTAGTCAACATGGCACCCATCGCCATCCTGTGTATGATCCCCCTCTTGATAATAATTAGCTTTCTCTACCGGCGCGAGTTTGCCGGTGCTGAGGAACAGTTCTCACCGGCGCTGGTAGCCCAGTTGGAAGCCGACTCTCACATTACCGACTTCCCTCTGCTGCGCAAATCCGGGCTGGTAGGACTGTTGATGATGATCCTGTTTTTTACCGGGGACTACTTCGGTGGTATACCGCCCAGCGTCGTTGCCCTGAGCGGCGCGGCGATCCTGATCGCCTGGGTTCGACCCGATATACACCGCATGTTGCGCGAGGTAAATTGGACAACTCTGATATTCTTTATCGGTATCTTCGTCATTGTAGGTGGACTTAAGGCGACCGGGGTCATTACCTGGGCAGCCAGAATCATCGGTGATCTAGCTGGAAACAACATAAAAATGGCGACGTTCTTGATGGTATGGATTCCAGGCGTCGCTTCGGGCATCGTGGACAACATCCCCTTCACCGTTGCCTCGCTGCCTATTGCCGACTTCTTAACTTCTACGATATCCGGCGCCGAGAATATGATCCTATACTGGGCTCTCATCCTGGGCGCCGATCTGGGAGGCAACGCCACGATTCTGGGCTCTGCACCCAACATTGTCGCAGTCGGCTTGTTGGGTCAGGCCGGCTATCGCCTCAGCTTTGGCCGTTTTATGCGTGATGGTGTGCCTGTAACAATAGCCACCCTTTTACTGGCAACAATTTGGTTACTGACTCGGTATTAAGGAGGAATAACATGGGCATGATATTGTGCGCCACCCGTGGGGGCGAAGCCAGCTACCCCACTCAAGATGCTGTCATCGCTCTGGCAAAAAAACAAGGTGACGAACTGGTTTTTCTCTACGTGGTTGACATTAGCTTTCTGAACCATACAGCTGCGCCCTTGGTTGTAGATGTGGAATCAAGTTTGGAAAAATTAGGTCAGTTCCAATTGATAATGGCCCAGGAACGGGCCGCAGCACAAGGTATCGCAGCCCAGGCCATCGTGCGTCAGGGCCAATTACGTGTTGAACTCAGCACCGTGGCAAAAGAGATCGGCGCAACCCTCATTGTGATGGGCCGCTCCCATGGACCGGATGCTACCTTTAAGGAATCTGCCCTCCAAATCTTTGCCGACGACTTGCAGAGCGAAACTGGCATTGAGGTCCAAATCCTGGAAACAAGTGACTAACCAGTTAAACCTAATGATTTAGTGCAATCGAAGGGCCTACCTTGGCTTCGAAATCCTTTGATACCGCAGGCCAAATAATTTCTTCCATTGGATTACTCGCAACCTAAAGAAAATCCTCAGGAGGATGAAATTACGATGATGAGCTTGAAACGAAATCTGATTGGTTTTTTATCCGCAGCATTGGTGCTTGCCATCTCGGGAATATCCTGTAATGGCAGCGAGGCGATTAGCGAAGAAGACCCTTATGCATTATGGAAAGAAATGCCTAATGAAAGGATAGTTTTCATGTCGAAAGCTGATTCGCCTGAAGGTGAATTATACCTGCTGGATAAACATGGACAGCTAACCAGGCTGACTGATGACAATCGCCATGAAAATAATCCAGCCCTCTCATTCGACGGCAAGGAAGTCGTTTTCAACGGAGGCGATGAAAGTGATTTGCTTACCTGGGAGATATTCATCCTTGACTTAGAGACAGGGCAGGAAACTCAACTCACCAACAACAATGTTATTGATGCTCACGCCGATTGGTCTCCAGATGGCTCCAGGATTGTATTTGGATCTTTCAGGGATGCTCAAGGGAATCCTTTTGGCGCGGCAGATATTTATGTAATGAATACTGACGGCAGCGGGCTAACACAGCTCACAAATACTCCCTGGGAAGACAATGACCCCGAGTGGTCGCCAGATGGGACAAAGATTGTCTTCAAATCAACACGTAACACTCAACAAAGCGGTCGAGAAGAAATCTTTATCATGAAGGATGATGGGGCAGATCCAAAAAGGTTGACAACAACCAGCGGCTGGCAGTCTGATCATGATCCAAGCTGGAGCCCCAACGGTGAACATATTCTTTTCACCAGGTTTGAAGGGAGCAGGATCTGGTTTAACGCAACCAATTTCGCAAATGATTGGGAGGAACTCACTCCCTGGAATGTCCATCGGGTTGACTTAAACGGAACTGTTGAGAAGCTGACTGACAGCAGCACTGCTGGGTGGGGAATTACCCTGTACTCCGCTGATGGGAACCAGATTCTGTTTGGCACGATAGATTGGGTCACAAACGAAAGCAATCAGGTGATCGGTGGTTACCACAGGTTAATCTTGATGGAAGTTGATGGTTCAAACCCGCGGCAGCTTCTTCCGGATGACGATCACACAGGGACCCTCGAGTACTTTGATTGGTAAACCCAAGTCTCAAAATCAGGAAATTAAACCTATCCCCATCTGAACACAGGAAATCGGTTATGACATCGTTAAACGGCAAAGCAAAGGAGAATACCTCACAATGGACAAGAAGTACAAATGGAGTAATCTCGTTATCGGTGTGGGATTGGTCCTCGTCTTATTTTCCGCGCCCCATTTGATCGATGATTTTTTATACGGCATCCCGGAAGAATTTGGTCTCACTAACCAACAAACTCAGATCCTGGCTGGAATATTCCACGTTCAGCTCATTGTGTTTTTTGTGCTGGCTGCGCGTAAGCGAAAAGCAGGTTACTACGGCCTCGTTTTTTGGGGGATATTTCTAACCCTGGCAGGCATCTTGAAGCACCTGCCTGAAATTTTAAAACCAGAACCGTATTGGAGTGGTCTTTTTTCGGAAACCCTGATCATCGGGATGATTTTTTCGGGTATTGTATTAGCGACTACATCCATGCTGGCAATACGCGATTTGCCACAGTCAAAATCTGAGAAATAGGGGGAAACTAGCTAAAACCCACTGCTCATAAACTTTGTTCATGCAGCAGGGGAAGCAGCCGCTTAAGCAATTTACGGTTTTAGTTATATAATCCTACTTAAGCGAAATCGGCAGAGGTGCCGATTTCAAAAGGGAAGCAATACCCCCACTTTAGCGGGCTATCTTCCCAAAAGTGATTTTAATTAATTCACCTAAAAGGCAATTTATTAATGAGCGACAAAAAAGGAATAAAATTCTACTCGCCTCTAGAAGAAAAAATTAACATCACTACTCATGCTGTCGGCCTTGGATTAAGTATTGTTGCTCTGGTGCTTTTAGTTACCCATGCAATACGGAATGGAAATGTTTGGCATATTGTGGGCTTTAGCATTTTCGGAGTTAGTTTATGTGTTTTGTACACAGCTTCTACTTTTTACCATAACGCTAAAGAACCAGAGTTAAGAAGTAAATTAAGAGTTTTTGACCACGCATCCATTTATGTACTCATAGCAGGAACTTACACTCCTTTTACGATTGTTACCTTAAATGGCCTGACGGGATGGGTAATTTTCGGAATCTCCTGGGGTTTGGCTATTTCAGGAATAACATTAAAATTATTCTTTACAGGAAAATATGATTTCATTTCCACATTAATGTATGTGTTCATGGGGTGGATAATCATTTTCGCTATAAAACCATTATCAAATAATTTTTCTTCTGACGGTATTATTTGGCTTGTTGCTGGTGGTATATCTTATACACTTGGGGCAGTGATCTACAGCATAAAAAAGATAAAATTCAATCACGCGATCTTCCACATATTTGTTTTAATTGGCAGCGGTTGCCACTTTCTGTCAATATTCCTCTATGTTTTACCAATTCAATTTATCAATATCTGATTTTAGAAAAATCAAAAAATAGATTAAAAGCGTTACGCCTGACGTTTTTCCTGCTTTCAAAGGAGATCTAATGCCGAACAGGGTCAAAACCTGCCTGCCAGTAAAAAGCAGTCCCAGCCTCTTTTTACTGATTACCGGTTTTGTGGTTTTCTGTGGAATCAGCCAGTTAAGCCGATTGAATTATCCGCTTTTTGGGCTGGTTGTTTTAGTAGGAATTTTCTTTCCGCTTGCCTGGGGTGGATTTACAAAGAATTGGAAAGCAATAGGTTTTTCCCGGCAGAACTTGGGAAAAGCTTTCTTTTGGGGGGGGTTGTGCCGGCATCGTGAGCAGTCTTGCGGGTTTGGCAGTTCTACAGGAAAGAGCGTATGTAAATAACCTGGGACAGCAGCTGTTAATCGGAATTCCTCTCTGGGTATTGGTCATCAGCCCTTTTCAAGAATTCTTCTTCCGAGGCTGGATGCAATCCGGATTGACAGAAGCGCTGGGAAAATGGCGGGGACTGATAATTTCCACTGCATGTTTCACAGCATGGCACTATTTATCTCCAATCGTTGACCTGACAACTTTTCCCTTGTTAAGCACGGAAGGAATTATTTCGACGTTTGCCGCCGGGTTGGCGTTTGGCTATGCCTTTCAAATGAGTAAGAATATCATTGCCCCCTGGTTGGGGCATTTAATATCAGGAATTGTGTTTATAATTATTGGCGCAATGGACTTTGTTCAGGTTATTCAGTAAGCGGATTGTCTGGCTCCTCCCGTCCTGGCACAGATGCGGCTTAAAGTAATATTGTGCTCCCGGGTCAGGCAATTCCGTTGTTTAAACACTCAAAGAGGAAATAACAATGAACCAAGAAATTTGGACAGCTGTCGACAGCTATTATGAAGACCTGATGGTAAGATCTGACCCAAGATTTAACAAGATCATTGAAGCCTCGAATGAAGCGGGGCTGCCGCCAATCAGCATCACCGCCAACCTTGGCAAACTTCTGGAACTTTTGGTCCGATTCCAGGGAGCACATCGAGTATTGGAGATTGGAACTCTGGGTGGATACAGCACAGCCTGGCTTGCCCGGGGGCTGCCTCCTGGAGGAAAGTTAATTACACTAGAAATTGATCCGGAACATGCGGCTGTCGCTCGAAGAAACCTGTCACTATTTGAGTTTTCCAGTTCAATTGATATTCGGGTAGGAGATGCCCTGGATACACTGAGAATACTTGACAAGAATCGAGAAGGTCCTTTTGACTTGATTTTCCTTGATGCAAACAAGTCTCAATATAGTGAATACCTGGACTGGTCGCTAAAATTGTCTCGCCCCGGGACAGCGATCATTGCCGATAACGTGGTAAGACGCGGAAATATCATCAATGAGAACAGTGAGGATCCAAGCGTCAGGGGAATAAGAAATTTCAACTTAAAGGTTTCCAGGGAGTCGCGATTGAGAGCTACCGTTTTACAAACGGTCAGCACAAAAGGGTATGACGGTTTCTCTTTGATTTATGTAGATCCAGAATAGAAAATCTGAACTGCTGCCCTTCGATACAATTTGCGCCTCTTGGTGCAAATCACTCAGGACGCCTCTTCCTTATTTGTCATTCCGCCTGTCCTGCGGCCAAAGGTCGGATCGAAGGGAGCCAAGCGAGGAATCCATCAAGAGTACAAGTGACAAATGCCTTATCATTTGTTAATCTGGGATTGTTTATTTCTTGATCTCCGTATGGATCCTTCGTTTCACTCCATTAGACTATAAGAGAGCCGAACAAGGGCTGAAGAAGTCTACGCGGCGCTAAAGAATAAAAAACTAGATCCTGACAAAGACCCAGCCCTTGTGTGGATAAGACTAAATAAGTAATATCGTATTCAAGACGAGTAATGGAGCAAGTACAATCCACAGGTTCGGCAGAAAAGATGATCTCCTGGAGGCCAAGATGAGAAGACCTAAATACTACGTTGGCATCGACATCAGCTCAGCAAGTTTCACCGCGGGAGCAGGCACAACGCCCTGGAAGGTTGTGATCAAAGCAACCGAGTTTGAAAACACCACCGATGGGTTTGTCGCATTTATGGATTGGATGAAAGAACGCAGTATCCTGGCCGACAATGCGGTGTTGTGCATGGAAGCGACAGGAGTGTATGGAGAAAAATTGGCCTACTATCTATACGCCAACCACTACCGCTTGGCAGTAGAGCCGCCCTTGAAGGTCAAACGCGCTTTCATGCCCCATGGACACAAGAACGATAGGGTGGACAGTCAACAGATCGCTGAATACAGCTGTCGTTTCTATGATGAATTGCGCTACTGGGAACCCAAAGAGGAGCTTTTGGAGCAGATCAAGGTCTTGTTAGCGACCAGGGAGCAGTTTACAGTGCAAAAAACCACCCACCAAAACATTCTCAAGGCGCTCAAGCGCAAGGTAGTCGCCACACCCTTGGCAGAACAGCTTCACCAACAAAGCATTCGACAGATCAAGCAAAACATCAAACAGATCGATGCTGAGATCCAGCGCTTGATCGACCAAGACCCCAAATATGGGCAAATGATCAAGTTGTTGATGACTGTGCCAGGTGTGGGGTTACTATTGGCTTCAAACATCCTTTTGATGATGGAGACCACCCCGGATGACCCTACTAATCCGAGACAATTGGCATCTTATATTGGCATCAGCCCCTATGAGTGTCACAGTGGCAGTTCGGTTTACAGACCTGCCTCTTCTCGGCATTATGGACCAGCAATGTCGCGCAAGCTACTATACTTAGCTTCCTTGTCTGTCCGTACCCATAATCAGACATTCAAAAAATATTTTCTACGCAAAGTGGCTGAGGGAAAGTCCAAGAAATTAGTTTTGAATAATATCGCCAATAAACTATTGAAGATCATGTGTGCGGTTGTTAGAACCAACACGCCTTACATCTCTAACTACCGTTCTGTTCATCCTTCTTTACTACTAAACCCTTGACATGGTCATAGTAATCAGGATGACAAAAATGAGTGACTGATCACTTACCACTGAATACTGTTACTCTACCTTCGGTCTCCCCCTCTTAAAAGCTCCCCTTCTCCAAGTCACCCAATCACTTCATCTCTTCTTTCCTTACTCCTTCAACTTTCGTACATCACCCTCCCGGACAGTGATCCCCTCCGCATCCAGCTTTTCCAGAAAAGCCAGTATATATTTCCGGCTGCTGCCAAAATGATCCCGTGCCTGGGCAACTGTAATGGTGCCGTCATCCTGGAGTTTTTCTTTGATCTCACCAATCATCTTTTGATAGGTTTCCAACGTGAAGACCACCTCGGGAGAAACCTGCTTAAGTCTTTTCAGGGACAACAGCGCGTTATAAATCTCTTCTCCTACCTCTTTCCGGCAGCCATCCACGGAGGGAGGAAGGATTGGATTTTGGGCAAATTTTTCCAGCAGACCATTTACTATTTCAATTTGCCCGGGGGGAAATTCAATTACAAATCCCTTCATCAAAATCTCAGGACCCTGCTGTGTTATTTCCCCATCTTGAATTAATACCTCGAGGGCCTGTTTGTAAACCGTATCAGTGAGACCTGATTGACTTTTAAGTTCTTCCCGTGACATGCCTGGACGAAGAGGATAATCTTGATGGTACAACTTAATTTTAGCCACCAGATTAGATTTAATCTCCTCCCAGGAAGCCCGCAGGGTAACAAACCCGCTGCCAACAGGGCTATCACCCAGCATAAGGACAAGCCCATCCTCAAGAAGCTGATTCAAACTTTCCCGGGCGGCTTCCTTTTCCATCCCTGATTGCTCAACCACTTCATCCCAAAGGACAACTCCTGCTCGAGAGATCGTCTGGCGGAGCACATCCACCGGATCTCCCTCCGAGAGGGTTTCTAGATGATCCAGCACATCCTGATCAAACCGTTTATGACGGTATGGCGGATTCGGATCAAGTGCAATGCCTCCCCCCAGAGTTTCTGAAGGTGAAGGCCGGCGCAGGATATAGCGATCTCCCCGCATGGCAACTACAGGGTCCTCTACTTCCAACTGCAGCCAGGCAGTCTCTCCCGGTTTTAGGATCTCCCTCCCCAGCAGTCGGACTCTGGCAAGAGTTTCATCCGCGCCGAGAAATAATTTGGTTTCCAGGTCATGGGAAAGGGGTTTATCAATATCCCCCAGGTAGCGGAACTGAACATCCAGTCGACGGGTTGGACTGTAATCTCCGGGATGGGTAACCACATCACCTCGTTTAATACTCTTGCTGTCAATACCGGATATATTCACGGCTGTCCGGTGTCCAGGACCTACTTCTTTTGCATCCTCATTATGGGTCTGCAATCCCCGGATTCTGCCGGATTTGCCCGAAGGTAGCAAGGTAACCTCATCCCCCACTTTGAACGTTCCATCCAACAGGGTGCCGGTTACTATGGATCCAAACCCTGCCATCAAAAAGATCCGGTCTATGGACAAACGGGGTCTGCCAAAATCAATTCGGGGAGGTTGACCAGCCAGAACATTACTCAACCCTTCCAACAACTCGTTCAACCCGGTTTTCTCTTTAGCAGAAACACGGATAACTGGAGCTTCCTTCAATGCTGTTGAGGAGACCAATTCCTGGATTTCAATCTCCACCAGGTCCAACCATTCCGAATCGTCTACTAAATCCACCTTTGTTAAGGCAATCACCCCTTTCTTGACTTCCAGCAAATCCAGGATGTCAAGGTGCTCCTTGGTTTGAGGCATCACCCCTTCATCCGCCGCAATCACAAACAGGCAGGCATCTATACTTCCAATTCCCGAAAGCATATTTTCTATAAAATCCCTATGCCCGGGAACATCGACAATGCTGATATTTTTCCCATCTGGAAGTTGAAAAGTATCGAACCCCAACACAATACTCATCTCCCGTTCGCGTTCTTCACGCAATCGGTCTGGATGAGTTCCAGTTATCGCTTCTATCAGGGTAGATTTACCGTGATCGACGTGACCCGCTGTGCCAATAATATACATGGTCGGAAGATGCTGTACTTTAATTTAATAATAAATATCGCCTGGCAAGAATGGAATCAAGGACCTGGATGCTAACTTCTCAGCGGAACCCATCCATTATTTGCTCAAAATCGCCAGTCCATTCCCGGATTAAAGTTAATAAACCCTGAAGCTGGGTCTCGGAATAGGAACTAAGTTGTCCCAATTGATCTTCAATCTCCTGCATCCCATCTTCCAGAAGAGAAATTCTTTCTTCCCCTTCCTTGTACTGCCGTTCAAGGATTTTGGACTGCTCCTTTTGGGAGAGAGTGTAATTGGTCCAGCGTTTTTGATCATCTGCTGTAAAGGTACCCCATTCCTGCCGGAACCGCTCATCAGACAGGCGCTGAATCTCAGTGATTTCATTGACTCTTCTATCCAACAGCGTGGAAAGATCTTTGAGTTTATCCTGCATGCGTTTTACACCCCGGTGGGTGGAGTCCAATTTGGCCATCTGCTCATCCAAATCCTGGGCTTGCTTTTCAATGCCGTCAAAGCGGGTCATCCAGCTCTTCCAGGTAGACTCCCACTCTGTATTCTGAAGAGCGGCTTCTACCAGGAAAGTCTCCTGCTCCTTTTTTAGATCCCTTCGGGTTGCTTCCAATTCCTGGAGGCGGTTTTTCATCTTCTGGTAATCATTTTTTACTAGATCCAATAAACCGCGCTGTTCATCTACTCTTTTTCGCAGGGCAGATTGTTCTCCCTGTAAATCTGTAATCCGTTTGATCTCTTTTTGACGTTCCTCTTTTGCCGTCACAGTGTATCGCTGATACTCTATGTATTCTTGCTTGATTTCATTGACATCTTTTTCTGTCTCACGCAAAGAGGCATTAAACCGGATTTCTTCCTCGATCCGGGTTTTCATGTCCTTTTCCAATTCCTTAACTCGCTTAAATTCTTCCCCCAAGGCTTTTTGCTGCCTTTCAATCCCCTGGATTTGCGTCCGCAGATTCTTCTTGGCATCGTTTATCCAGGATTTGGTTATTTTTTCATAATCCTTCAATTCTTTTTTTCGTTCCACCCTGAAATCTGCCAATCCATTCTCAAAATCATCCACCCTGGTAATGGACGTCCTTAATCGGGTGATGTCGCTGTCAAACTCAACCTGCTTTTTATTTGAGGCGTCCAGTTTTCCTTCCAACTCTTGGAGTCGATCTTCTAACTCCGAGATGGCTGCCTTATCTTTTCTTCTTTCATCATCCAGCCATTTTATTCGCTTTTCCAGCTGTTCATTTTCCATGAATCATTCTCCTGTCTTCGGATTTCTCCAAGCACTGAGATTATAGCATGTCCAAAACTGAAAACCTATCAGCAAATTACACTCTGTTCAGCCGATATTATCTTTTAAATTCCCATTAATATTTTCGTTATGCTTTGAGCTGCTCGCAGCACAATCCCCGGGAACAAACCTAGAAGCACCAAGGATACATTCACGGCGAGGATCAGCGCCCGGTAAAAAGGATCTCCTATGATCAACACCTTTTCTTCACCCGAATTTCTGGTTAAAACTGCTAATATTCTCACTCCTCCAATGATTAGCCCCAACGCTCCAAAAACGTACAGGGCATTTATCCAAAGGGGAAATAACATGAGGCTGGACCCCAGAGCCCAGTAAAGAGGAAAGCCAGCAAACAGGGGTAATCCTGCCAGTGTAAAATAGCCCACTAAAATTCCCGAAGAGATAATTGGCCATTGATGGGCGGATCCAGCTGTAGAATCGTAACTGAAACTGCTCACCCCTTGACGCAGATAGGTTAAGGACAGGGCCAAAACACCTAATGCCAAAACTTGAACAACGACAAAAGCAAAAAAGAGTGGAAAACCCGACAAGAATAAACTGATCGCCAATAATGATCTGCCAATTTCTGAAATTATAACGGCTGCCATCATGCGTCCCAGGTGTTTCGAAACAATGGCAAGTGAACCCCCAAAACCAAGCATCATTGCCCCCGCGATTTGCAAGGGCTGTTGTATATTGATATTATTACCAAACCAGCCCGCCTCAGAGATAAACCGCAAACCAAATAAAAATACGCCGAGAAGATAGGTATTCAGCACAAACCCTGTCAGGAAGGGATGGTTCTTTTCAGTAACCATAGGAATCCAGCTGATGAAGGGAAATATCGCCAGCAGGAATGAAAAACCCAGAGCCAGGATCACTAAAGACCTGGTTAACAGCAGCTGATCACCGGAATTTAAATCAATCCAGCTCGCCAACCAGGCAGCAAAAAGAATAAACAACATGCCCAGGATCTGAAAAACAAGAAAACGCAATACTCCCTGGGTAGGTTCTTGCCCTGGCGGTGATAATAAAACAACATTAATAAGTGCTAAAACGGCAAAAAACAACGCCCCATAAAAAATTGGTTCTACTGCATAGGCCGTGAGAATTAGCGCAGTCCCAGCCAACCCCAGGGGGATGACCTGGATCGGGACTGCTTTAGGATCAAGAATGAAAAACCAGAAGGCGCATAAGAGGAAAAACAGGACCACAATCGGCCGGTCTGCCTCGGATAAAACAAATCGTCTGCCAAAAACCAACAATTCATCGGACACTCTGAGTTCCCAAAAAAGGTAGCTAAACACCTGATTGATGGGTAAAACAGCAGCCAGGGCAGCCAGGCCAAGGCTGACTATGGTTCCCGCCCATTTTAAAATCCTCTTTCGATTCATGATAAACAGGAAAATCCCTGAAATCAGCAGTGGTATTAGAATCCACAACAGCGGTGTGCTCAACTTGTTTCCTCCAGATAACTTACTAACAGGAGATACGCGCCAACAAAGGCGATGCCGATATTAAGAATTGCCAGCAAACCTGTCATTAATACCGACGCCTCTAGAGTCGCATACAAAATTTCAAATCCTGAAATGACTGTTAGAACTCCAATAACAATCCGGATCGCCTCCCGGGACAATCCAAGCTGGAGCAATCCAAGGCCCAGCAATAATAATCCTCCTAGCGTTTGCTGAGGGGTAGCCCCTAAAAACCAGCGCAGAGCAACGGGCACCAGGGAATACATTGAGAGTCCAATTAACACTGCGGTAAACCCTCTGAAAAAGATTTCAGGGAAATTTAATTCTTTTTGCGTTTCAGCTGCGGAATCAGGGATATTAACATAAGTAAGAAACAGAACCGCTGCAGCCATCCATCCTGCGACGAGTTTAACAACTGCGATCTCCACAGGCCAGCTGATACTGACAAGGCTCAAAACACCGATATACTGCAAGGCTAATAAACCAGTCATCCAGCGCCAGTTTTTGACCAGCAGGATACCCACAGCACACAAAAAAAGCAATGCAACCGACAAAGGTTGGAATAAACTCGCCACTGGTTACAACCCCCCACTTAAGGTGATCAGGGTCAATAAAAGAAAACCAAGTATTAATGCCCAGATTAATCCGCCTTCCCCCTCAAACAGGCTGATTAAAAGGAAAACAGTCCAATTTACTAATCTGGCTGCTCCGGAACCAATACCGGTAATGACATTCAACGCGTATTTATACTTTTTATCTCCCCCCCAGGCATCTAGCCAGGGTATCTTTTCCCCAAAAATTAGAAACAGAATAATGAGTAATAGAGGAATCCAGAGGAAGAAAGGTTTGGATAAAATACCGCCGCTGAAATCCAGCAGCTTGTGTTCAAGAGCAATTACATACTGAGTTAAAATTATTATTGCCGGACTCATGACATACAGAAAGGGAACCGGATTTGAGGTATTGTTATCTTCCCTAATTTTCTGGATGATTTTGAATAAGATTCCCCCAATCAAGACCCCGGCAGCGATGGCAAACAGGACTCCATAAACTCCACTGCTAAATAGTTCCGTTCCATTCCAGGTTGGTAAAAATGGTATTGGAATCATTCCACTTGACACCATTATCAGCACGGCAGTCAATTGGGATTTATTCTCGTAAGTAAGGAAAACAAGTGAACCGGGTAGAATTAAAACCAATCCCCAGGATAAACTCGCGGATGGAGAAGCAGCTAACGCGCTTCCCAGGATCAAACCAAGCATACCAAGAGACCATATCTTCCAGGACCATGGCAATTTATAAGCACTGATCCCGATCAACCCCAAAACAAGGCTCAAGCCAGCTAAGATGATATTAAGTCCTGGTTGGATAATAGCTGGGTCCATTATAGCCGCGCCCCTGGTGATTAGCATAATGCTGATAGCAGAGGGCAGCACCCGCAGCAATTGTCCAAGATCACCCTTCAACTCCTCATTAACAAATCTCTCCCGGGCGGGGAATCGGGAGCCAAATCCAAAAATACCAGCAGCCGCTAAAAGCGGTCCAGCCGTAGAACCAAATTCGGAAAAGGATGAATTTACACTCTCTTCCAGACCGGTCCAAGCTGCATAGATTAATAAAAGCGGCCCTGCCAACCTGACAACAAGGGGAAGGATTAATCTGCTATCACTTACCTTCTCCCCTTGATGAAGGACAGAATAAGCAACCCAGATAACCTCAATAAGCGTCCAGAAAACTAAAAAGGTGTAAACATTATCAGATAGTACTGCCAGAAAACAAACTCCACTCAAACTATAAATCCAGACGCCTTGTTGAGGGGAGAATCGCTGACTCAGAGCAGCATAAAAAGCAATCGCAGTCAGAGCCAGAGCCAACGGAATTGATATCCAGTCCAGGAATAACCCCGGTTCGGAGAGAAGCTGAGATCCAGAATTCCATACAAAATTCAGCCTTTCCTCAGGGTTTGTAAAACTGTAAAAAAGCAGCAGAACCCAGGCTAACCCGGTAGTGCCCATAAACCAGAACCGCAATTTTTGAAGATTAATATTCCGCTGCCGGAAACCCAGGAACAGGATTGGATTAAGCAATAATAAACCAGCGGACAGGAGGGGGATGCTGTTCACAAAATTATTCCTGGGACCCTTCGTAAAGAGATACGCCTGATGTGTCGATAGAATTTACCAAATCGCTGATTGTTTGATCGGAGTCCGGGTATTTCAGGTCTGGAGCAATTTCCATCAGGGGAACGAGAACAAATGCCCGTTCCGGTATCTTTTCATGAGGAATGGTAAGCTGAATCTCGTCTACAACTTTTTCCCCATAAAAGAGAATGTCAACATCTACCAACCGGGGACCATAAATGAAACTTGGTTTCCGGCCGATCTTCTTTTCAATCTTCTTCAGGTAGGCCAGCAACTCCCGTGGTGTGAGTTCCGTTTTCCCTTGCGCGACCATGTTTAAAAAATCTGGCTGGTCCTCAAATCCCCAGGGCTCAGTTTGATAAATTGAAGAACGCACAATCACCTCTATTGCCGGTGGAAGTTCTTCAAAAACAGACTCAAGATTGGCTTCCCGGTCCCCCAGATTTGAGCCCAGCGATAAATAGATAATCTCTCTTAAACCTGATTCCATATTTGCAAATCCGTCAATATGTGCCATTCTACTTAAGGATAACACACCTGCCCTGGCTAGAGGATACCTCCAGTCCCCCAGGCTGACGATCTTGTTCCGGTTGTCAGGTAACCCACGGTTTGGTATAATTTCCTCCGCTAAATTAATACTGGAGGGGTCGCATAGTTGGCCTAGTGCGCGCGCTTGGAAAGCGCGTATTCTTCACGGAATCGTGGGTTCGAATCCCACCCCCTCCTTTGTTTTCCGCCTGGGTTGATGTATATATACCTCGTTATGATTAATCCAATACCTCCCTGAGCAGTGAGCGGTAGAGGGTGATTAAAGTTGGCAGGGGGAAGCCCA
>Ga0255419_10046_pt1 | contig 24765 bp, 23 predicted proteins | sample ANMaggSeSYBR02J3_FD_182658 | JGI IMG/M metagenome (GOLD analysis project Ga0255419, IMG submission 182658) | Sediment cell enrichment communities from methane seep in Santa Monica Basin, California, United Staets - ANME aggregate JGI... | ecosystem: Environmental > Aquatic > Marine > Cold seeps >...
CCGATTTGTCCTGTCCGCCGGTCATGGTTCCATGCTTCTTTACAGCCTTCTTCATCTCACCGGATATGATCTGTCCATGGAAGACATAAAAAATTTCCGCCAGTGGGGGAGCAAGACACCCGGTCATCCGGAATATCCTTTGACGCCGGGAGTGGAAACTACCACGGGTCCTTTAGGTCAGGGCTTTGCCAACGGCGTGGGAATGGCCATTGCCGAGCGTTTTTTGGCTGCCCGTTTCAACCGTCCGGATCATGAAATCGTGGACCATTATACTTACGGCATTGTCAGCGACGGCGATCTCATGGAGGGTGTTTCACACGAGGCCGCATCTTTAGCCGGACACCTCAGATTAGGCAGGCTTATATATCTGTATGATGACAATCATATCTCCATTGAAGGGAGCACGGATATCGCCTTTACGGAAAACCGGAACGCCAGATTTGAGGCATACGGCTGGCAGGTGCAGGAAGTAGCGGATGGTAATGACCTGGATGCCATTGAAAAGGCTATTGTTGCGGCCCAAAATGATACCACAAAACCCTCATTGATCTCGATTCGAACCCATATCGGCTACGGGAGCCCCAACAAGCAGGATACCCCATCGGCCCATGGGGAACCCCTGGGCCCGGATGAAATTGAACTGACCAAGAAAAAGCTTGAATGGCCCCAGGAACCCAGGTTTTTTGTCCCTGATGAGGTGCAGGATCACCTTCGCGAGGCAATCAAAAAGGGGAATGAGCTCGAAGGGGAGTGGCAGGCAAAATTAGGCTCATATGAAAAATCTCACCCCGAACCGGCCAGGGAACTGCAAATATTATTGAACGGAGAACTCCCGGAAAACTGGGACAGGGATATCCCCTCTTTTCCGGAAGACTCAAAGGGCATGGCAACAAGGGTGGCATCCGGGACAGTGCTTAATGCCATTGCTTCAAACGTTTCCAATCTTTTCGGAGGCTCGGCCGATTTGGCCCCGTCCAACAAGACCGAAATCAAAGGGCAGGAAGATTTTCAGGGAAATGACTATCAGGGCCGAAACCTGCGATTCGGTGTCAGGGAGCACGGCATGGCTTCCGTCTTAAACGGCATGGCCCTTCACGGCGGCATAATCCCTTACGGCGGCACCTTCCTGATCTTTTCGGAATACATGCGCCCCGCCATCCGTCTTGCAGCTCTCATGGGTCTTAGAGTCATTTATGTCTTTACACACGACAGTATAGGCCTGGGTGAAGACGGTCCGACCCACCAGCCCGTGGAACAGTTGGCCTCTTTACGCACGATTCCGAATCTCACGGTGATTCGGCCGTGCGATGCCAATGAAACGGCCGAGGCATGGCGGGTTGCCATGTTATCCGAAAACGGCCCTGTGGCCCTGGCACTGACGCGTCAGGGGATGCCGGTCCTTGATCGAAACACCTTCGGCCCTGCAGCAGGTCTGTCAAAGGGCGCGTATGTCCTTAAAGATGCCGGGGACAAAAAGCCGGATATCATTCTGATCGGCACCGGCTCCGAGGTACAAGTAGCTTTGGATGCCTGTCAAGAGCTTGAATCAAAGGGCGTGGCAGTACGCGTTGTCAGCATGCCGTCGTGGGAACTGTTCGAGAAACAGCCTCAAGAATATAAAAATGAGGTCCTTCCCCTTGAAACAACGGCCCGGATAGCCATTGAAGCCGGGGTGGCCCAGGGCTGGCACCAATATGTCGGCGACAGGGGTGAGATAATTTCCATGACCCGTTTTGGAGCATCGGCCCCGTCCAAAATCCTTTACGAAAAATTCGGGATTACCGCAGAGAGGGTGGTGGAAAAGGCATTAGCCATGTTGGGCCGCGACTGAAATTATCCTCGTAGGGTCCCGCCTTGCGGGACCGAAAACCAGCCGGCCACGGTGGCCCGCCCCACATCCAATCATGACCCTACATGATCTTGAAAAACAGCGGGCCCTCTCGGAGGTGGCGCTCAAAGATAACTCCTATGATTTTACTGCCAAGTACATGGCGGTCTCACATCTGCATTCTTTGGTGCAAACGAATCCCGAGGTCATAAACACCGGGACAATCTTTGCCCTTGAAAAAATTATTGAAGACCCGCGAATTTCCCGCCAGACACAGGCTTACTTCATGTACAGGGAAACAGCAAACACCCTGTGTTCCATGATCACCCATTCGAAAAACTTGTCGGACCAGGCCCTTTTCGCCCTTAAAAATTTGTTAGGTAAAACTTCCGGTCATGCCCACAGGGCCGTTGCCGAGGCATTGGGTGCCCTCCCCTTTTCGATTAACGGCCCGGACATACATAATGACAGCATGGAACACATTCCCGATACGACCTTTCAGGAAACACTGAAGCAACTGGATCTCACTCCATGCGGTTCTCCCGCATTTATCGGAAGAAGTCTGGTCACTGCCGTTGACCGGGGAGACAGGCTCCTCGTGATCAAACTGGCCCGGGCCAACGAATCTCCTGCATCCCTGTGTGGAGAGCCGCACTGGATGGAACATCTTAAGGAACAATCCCTCTGTTTTGATGTGAGATTTAATGTGCCAGAGGCCATAAAAATCAAAGGAAGCCATGTATTCAATCTCAAGGATACCCCTGCCGCAATTCCCCATGACACGGATCTTCACCCGAAAGGCCACGCAATCGGCTTTATTGCGGACAAGGATTATTTCACCTACCCGAACGACACTGAAAAGGAAAGACAACTGACCCATGATAAATTCGGCGAGGTCATGTTCAGAAATGCTTATCTATTAGGAAGGTTGACGTCCTTGGGCATTGTTCATTCCGCTCTCATTCCGCTGTTTCATAACCGCGTGCAAAGGGAGAGAAGAAGAGATCATGGCTTTTATGAATGGCCAAGGGCCGGAAGGCTCGACGGGTGGCTTGATTCCTGCTCATACCCCAACCTCGGTCTCACGGGAATCAGGGACTTTGAACACCTAACCGGTTTCAAAGGCGTAAGCCGGAGACTCTACATCCATATGGGCGCCCATTTCCTGAGTCTTCTATTGGTGACAGGCAGTTACTTCCGCAACAAGGACAGGCACAGGATAGGTTTTGATACACTCGGCAGACCAATAGATGCCAGGGACCTTTTTGACAAGCCGTTCCTTAAGAAACTTATCCATAACATCTTCATCAGTTACTACCACGGGTTTGTTGGAAAGGTATTTGACGGAAAGGCACCCCTTGACCTGGAAGTCCTCAGCTCACGGATGATAGAAGAAATGGGTGTGGACCGCCATATGGAAGAGGTATTAAGGATTACGGATCAAAACGAAATGACGACCGAGGCGTTCCGCAAATTCCTGGAAAACAAGGGTTATTCACGTGATGAAATACAAAAACACAAAAAGGGAATTGAAGATATCACCATTCACAGCGGCCCGCATTTAGGTGGTTTCAATGAGAGGATATCCCTGCCCGAACTCATCGAATCCGTAGGGACCATGTCTGCATTGTGTATTGCCGGAAGATACTTGGAGGCTGTCCGAGAATCCCGCAGGGCGGGACTGCGATCGGCTGCAAATTCTGATGGCTGCGTTGTCAAGCCCAACACGCCCTCAACGTAGGCTACTGCTACGCCTACGGCCGTTTTCGCCTTGTCGCCTTCTTGCCCTCAAAACTTTCGCTCGATCTCGCTACGAAGCCATTCTCTGACAGCCTCCTTGAGAGAAAAGTTATAACGGTGCTTGATCAGAGAGAGGCCATAAAACCCAGCCCATTCCCGTAGCCGTCTCACGCAAAAAGCACGGTGAGGGCAGCTAGCTTTTTAACCCCGCCTATAACCTGTGAATTAGTGTTTTGGCTCGAGCCTCCAAATATCCCAGTTTCCACCGGCATTTGCGGAAAAATATATATATCCGTCTTCGCCCCAGGTCAGGCTGTCGATATCAAAATAGCCGTCCGTAAGCTGGGTTACACGCTGGCCGTTTGATGTCATGATAAAGAGATGTCTTCTCTTTCCAACCCGGTCGGAAATAAATGCGATATTTTTCCCATCGGGAGAAAAGGAAGGATGGTAGTCGTTAGAATCGAGTGAACTCAGTTCAATCAAGTCCGCCCCGGTTACGGAATCCATCCTGAACAGATGACGGAAGTTCCCCACTTTTCTCACAAACACGATGGATTTCCCGTTGGGTCGCCAGCAGGCATGTGAACCTGCCCCGAAGACCCTCAAATTTGTACCGTCATTTCGGATGATGCAGAGTTGACTCTGCCCCTTCGACTGCCTTATGGAAAAGGCGATATTCTCACCCTTCGGGTCCACCGAGGGATGTCGTGCCGCCCCGAGGGCCGGCTGTGTGATGAAACGGGCCCCGACCTCTCCTGAGATGCCCAGGGATTGAACGACGGTTTGGGTTCCAAGCCTGTTGGATACAAAGACGAAGCTTCTCATATCGGGAAACCATGCACCGTCCCGGCTGTCACTTGTCTTGGGAGACAGGAACGTCTTGGTTCCCGTGTGGAGATCGATTTTTTGAAGGACATGGTTGGCGGAGGCCCCTTTGCCCAATTCAAAGGCCTCTATCAAAAGCCATTTCTTGTCAGGCGCGAGATCCAGTGCCCTTTCGCCCGGCCCCCCTGTAGTCAATCTTTTCAAGGCCCCCGCGGATCCTGTTATGGAAACGGCGTCCGCAATTTTTTTCCTCATTCTGATGAGTTTAGGAATCGCCCTGTATTGTCTACCCTTGATGGAAAAATTCAAAAGATACGGTGCATATCCGAATTTTTCGACCTTCAACTCTCTCGTGCGTGTCTGGTCCGGATGATATCCCCTGCTTGCCTGGATGTAAGATATTTTGAGTTTGCAGGGTGTCTTGTTGACCTCCCTGCCGTCGAGAAAAACTACGGCACCCGATGGATAAGACTTCAAGTCGAGAAAAAGGTTTTTCGTATAGTTCCGGACCTTCGGCGGCCTGTGTCTCCTCGTATTAGCGGAACCGGTGATGAGCAGAACTCCGCTGAGATAAACCACGATAAGAAGGAAAATGCGTATACCCCTGTGATATGTGAAACCCTTAAAATCCATAATTTCACTCCCTGGTTAATTTAAGTAAAAAATACGCCAAGACTGAACCCGTAAAAATGGAAACAAGATCCATGGGATCAAAAGTGCCCTCAAAATAGCCGCCTGTCAGTTGAAAAAGAAAAGGGTGCCCCTCCAATGTCTCAGAGATACCCACAGAAGAGCGCAGGGCCGCATGCTGGCCGATTTCAAAAATACCGTTGATGAGCAACCACGACAGGCAGACCAGCATTTCGTTTCGTCTTCCCGGTTTAATCAATGAGGCGGTGATCAGAATGAGTGCCGCAGGATGAAGAAAAGTCGGCAAATGGAGATTCAGTTTTCCGAAGGTGAAGGCCTGTGAAAGGCCCTCTATGAGCATCTCCGGCAGCAGGGAAATGAGGGTACTCGGAACCGACCTGTCGACCAGATAGACAAGACACCCGAGAAGCAGGAATGAACACCCGAGAAGCATTTGGGACAGGTTGGGAGAAAATATTTCACTTTTGGATCTCATGTATCACGCCTCGTGATCTCTGGGTCCATGAATAGTCAAATCCGGAAATTTTATAAACGGATCCCCTACCCATTGAAAAAAAGAAACCTCCTGTTAAAGAAAATGTTAACCTATCAACATCCCATAACTAGGAGGTTTTCCCATAGCCGATTCAGAAATTAGCAGACTCGAAAAGTTTCGTCAACGAAAGAAAGAGGTCTGGAGTTCAAAAGACAAATCGATTGATATGGTCTTCAAATGACTCATTGATTTCATGAATCCTATTGAGAAAGAATTCGCCTGCCCCGACTTTTAATTGACGCATAATGCGAATTCCTCATATATCGTTCTTCCCATAAGAAGCACGTCCTTATCAAATCAAATTCCTTATCCTGTCAGCATCAGGAATTCCGAGGAGGGAATAACAAAACAATTTTCAGGAAAGGTTTCGACTTTCTTGGCGGTCATCTCAGGGTCAAATAAGTATGTGCCGACTATCCTTTCCATGGCGACTATTTTGGGGTCTCTGGGAGTTATTTTGCTCTCCATGTCCAAGACAAATAGCATCATTCATTTGACTGAATTATTTGCTTTTCGCTTGAAAAATTGTCACGAATATCCTTTAAACATATAAAGTCCAAGAACTTCTCCATTATCATTCCCCAGCCATTCCGAAAATTTGACTTCATGCTTTGAAACCTGATAAGTTGATATTCAAAGACGTTGAAACAATGCCTTAAACAGGCTCCCAATAAAAAAATGAGAATTGAACACGCAGGAAAAATTACCGACGACTTTTACGTGATGGGGAACCCGGCAATGCCCGTTTATCTCCTGGACGGACCTGCCCCGGTCCTTTTTGACGCCGGTCTTACTTCATTGTGTCGGCTCTATGAGGAAGATATAATCAAGGTACTTGGTAACCGCAGCCCGGCATACCTTTTCCTTACCCATTCTCATTTCGATCATATTGGAGCTGTTGCCCACCTCAAGAGCGTATACCCAAAAATGCGAATCGCAGGCTCAGCCCGCATCCAGGAGATCCTTGGCCGGCCCAAAGCCATTAAATTGATCAGGTCGCTGAATCAGGAAGCTGCCCAACTCATGGAATCCTTGAACAGGGCTGCGATCTATAAAGGACCTTTCGAGCCCTTTGATCTCGATCTGGAGCTAAACAGCGACCGGACGATTGAACTGAATCCGGACTGTCACGTTGAGGTCATCAAAACTCCGGGCCACACCCGGGACTTCACGAGTTACTGGATGCCTGAAAAGAAGATTCTGGTCGCCTCGGAAGCAGTGGGTTGCGACGACGGTTACGGTTACATTTTTACGGAATTTCTGGTGGACTACGACGCCTACATGACTTCCCTGAAACGCCTTTCTCGATTGGACCCCAAAGTCCTCTGCCAGGGACACAGGTTCGTTTTTACGGGCAAAGACGCCGAAGAGCATATGAGTCACGCAATCGAACAGGCTTCCAAGTACCTGGTCATGGTAGAAAAATTCCTGCAAAAAGAGCAGGGTGACATAGACCGGGCTGTAGCCCTTGTCAAGGCTGCGGAATGGGACTCAAAGCCCTGGCCTAAACAGATTGAATCGGCGTATGTGTTAAACACGCAAGCCAGGGTCAGTAGTATTAGAGAGCGCATGCAGCAGAAACCCCGAGCAGAAAAAGGATAGAGTTTGGTTGTCCCAAGAGGGGATTTGCTTTAAAGATGAACATCCAACATCGAACGCTCAACATCGAATGTAGGTGTCGCTTCGCTCCGTTTTTTTAATAAAATTGAAACGCCGAAGGCGTATGCTAATTCGACGTTGGACGTTAGAGGTTCGATGTTGGACGTTCGTTTTTTAATCCGGTTTTGGTCACGCGCAGCGCAGGCGCTTGCGCCGCGTGTTGGATATTGAAATTTGAGATTTATCCTTCGACTTTGCTCAGGATGGTGAGCCTGTCGAACCATTTGTAATTTGGTGCTTGGATTTTGTATTTTTAGGCACGAAGCTCAAAGGCAGAGCCATCAGATTCTGACCCAGCCCTTCGAAGATCCCGCTACGCGGGGGAGGACCAGGTCTATTCCGCCATTACAACTTATCACTCTTAACCAAATGGAGGGTATGATGAAAAACAGAAGTCTACTTATTTTGATCTGTGCGGTTTTCATGGTTTCTCTTATCTGGAACACGTCCCTTTTCGCAGCCCCCAAAAAGATTGTGTGGAGGGCTCAATCCAGTTACCCGGCAGGTCTTCCCCAGCTATATGCCCCGGCGGAACATTTTGCAAAAGTGGTAAAGGAACTGACCAATGGCCGGCTTATTGTTAAGATGAACCCGGGCGGATCTATTATCCCGTCCAAACAGGTCTTTGACGGGGTAAGCTCCGGCATCTTAGACATGGGATGCACCTGGGCCGGATGGTGGATCGGAAAGTTCCCCGCATCCGTCCTTTTTGGAAACTCTTTTCCCAACGGACTCCAGACGCAGGAGATGCTGAGCTGGATTTACCACGGCGGGGGTCTGGAACTCTGGAACGAAATGTACAAGGGACATAATGTTGTGGTGCTGCCCCCTTACGGTATGCTCGGATCGGAAAATTTCTGCTGGTCCCGCAAGCCCATCAATAGCCTGGATGACTTCAAGGGATTGAAGTTCAGGACCGTGGGTATCTGGGGTAAATGCCTGGAAAGGTTGGGCGCAAGGGTCGTGAGTCTGGCCGGGGGAGAGGTCTATCCTTCTTTGGAGAGAGGCGTCATAGATGCCGCTGAATTCGCAACTCCCGCCATTGACAGGAAGATCGCCTTTCACGAAATCTGCAAGTACCTGAAGGTTCCAGGCATACATGAGCCCTGCGCTCCCTTAGAAACGTTGGTGAACGAAAAGTCCTGGGCAAAACTGCCTGATAACCTGAAGGAAAAAGTGAAGGTTGCCTTGCAGTATTCATGTTTCTACGCAATAAACCTGGCCATGAAACAGGATGCCGAGGCCATGAATTTCTTTCTGAAATACAAAGGTCTCAATGTATCAAAGTTGTCCCCTGAGATGATTGAAAAAATCAAGCAAATCGGGGACGAAGAGCTTGACAGGTACGCCAAAAAAGATGCCTTCTTTGCAAAGGTCCTTAAGTCGCAGCGAGATTTCAGAAAGCTGGTGGAGCCTTATGCTGATCTTGTAAGGCTGCCTTATCCCTATGCAAAGTAGTGCGAATCCTAAAATGGCCATTTCCGGATTCGTGCTTTCAGCGGTCAGCTTTCAGCGATCAGAAAAAACTTTGAATATCAACTAATTGGCTGAGTGCTGAATGCTGATAGCTGTACGCCCCATCCTGAAATCTCTGATTCCTGGATGGGCACGAAACAAACAACACGGTTTATGTATGAAAGTGATCGAGCGAATAAGCGAATGGGCGGGCAAGGGAGCTGCATGGCTTGTCCCCGTTTTAATATTGGAACTCGTGTACGATACCGTGGCGCGATACCTGTTCAACGCCCCTACCGAATGGTCTTATGATATCTCCTACATGCTTTACGGCGCGATCTTCATGTTAGGCTGTGCCTATACCCTTAAGATCGACAAGCACGTCAGGATTGAGACTATTTACGGCAAGCTTTCCCGAAAATCAAAGGCCCTTATAGATGCCATCTGCTATTTAATATTTTTCTTTCCGGTCATGGGCTCGATGATCTATTTTGGCGGGATCTTTGCGTTGAAATCCTGGAAGTTGTTGGAGGCGGGAGGGGACAGTATGTGGCAGCCTGCCATCTATCCGTTCAAGACTGTTCTGCCCGTGGCCGCGTCCCTGCTCATGCTTCAGGGAATCGTTGAATTCATCCGGTGCGTGGGTTTAGTTGTGAGGGGGCATGATGCTGATAGAGAGCCCTGAGATTCTGCTCTTCATGCTATTCGCGGGCCTGATAATCGGGCTTGCCACGGGTTTCCCCGTTGCCTTTGCCATGTTAGGGTCATCCCTGATAGTCGGTTTCCTGGGAGTAGGTTCCGGTTTTTTCCACATGATGATCCTTCGTGTCTTTGAGACGATGCACAATTATATTCTCGTCTCTATTACCCTCTTTGTCTACATGGGAATCATGTTGGAACGATCCGGGGCCGCGGAAAGACTCTTTTCCTCCATACATTTGATTTTGGGAGGTCTCAGGGGGGGGCTGGCCCTGGCCGTTGTGGTCGTTTGCACTATCATGGCCGCAGCTACCGGGATCATGGGCGCCCCCGTCATCATCATGGGGCTCTTTGCCCTTCCCCATATGTTAGATAAGGGCTATGACCCGGCACTTAGCTGTGGAACCATTTGCGCCGGCGGCACCCTGGGCATCCTTATTCCACCCAGTATTATGCTGATCGTTTACGGCCCCATGGCCGGGGTCTCGGTGGGAAAACTTTTTATGGCCGCCGTCATACCGGGGCTCATTCTTGCGGCCCTTTATACCCTATACATAATCATAAAATGTCTTTTCCGTCCCGATCTCGGCCCGGCCCTGCCGCTTGAGCAGAGGGCGATTCCCTTGAGCAAAAAACTATATCTGGTCGTTACCTCCATGCTTCCCACACTGCTGCTAATCATGGCGGTATTAGGCACCATATTCTTTGGTGTGGCCGCGCCTACGGAGGCCGCTGCAGTAGGGGCATTTGTAAGCGTAATACTGGCGTTCTGCTATGGAAGACTCGACTGGAACAACCTGAAAGAGTCATTTTATCAGACAATGGTGGTCTCCAGTATGATCCTTTTGATTGTGGCTGCAGCCTTTGTCTTTACCGGTACCTTTATGCTGGTCGGGGGAGGGGACTTGGTAAAAGAAGCCCTTCTCAGCTTGCCGGTAGGCCGATGGGGGGTACTCGTCATAATGATGGCAGCCTTCTTTTTCTTCGGCCTTTTTATGGAATGGGTCGGCATAGTCCCGATTCTCGTCCCTATCTTTACACCCGTTTTAGCGGAACTCGGGTTCGATCCTCTTTGGGCGGCCATGCTCTTTTGTGTGACAATGCAGACATCCTTTCTGACACCACCCATGGCACCGGCCCTGTTTTATATAAAAGGAGTCGCACCCGAAGGAGTCGATTTCGGCAGGCATATAGTTCGGGGAACCATCCCTTTCATAGGACTTCAGCTCATCGGTCTGGCCCTGCTCGCATTTTTGCCGCAACTGGTTTTGTGGCTCCCTAACATGATGATCAGATAGTACTTAATAATTGGAGGTATCACAATGCGCTCAGATATACTTAAGAAAAACATTGAAACATTACCGCACAGGGCATTGCTCATGTCTTCCGGTTTGAAACAGGAAGATTTCGGGCCGGACAGGCCATTTATCGGTGTTGCAAACAGTTATAACGACATTATCCCCGGTCATATCCATTTGAATGAGCTGACGCTGGAAGTGAAAAGGGGAATCAGGGATGCAGGCGGTGTTCCATTGGAATGGGGTGTTCCCGGTGTGTGTGACGGCGTTGCCATGTATGTGGAAATGAGGCTGAGCCTTCCAAGCAGAGAACATATTGCGGACAACATAGAGATTATGGTGCTGTCGCACTCCCTGGACGGGTGGGTCGGCGTCACGGACTGCGATAAGATAACGCCGGGTATGTTAATGGCCGCTGGTCGACTCAACCTGCCTGCAGTCATCCTTACCGGCGGGCCTATGAAGGCGAATATCATTGACGGAAAAAAGCGCCATCCCATTGAAGGGTTTGGAATAGTCGGCCAGGTTAAGGCCGGCACGATGAGTGAAGAAGAAGCTGAAAAATTACTCCCCGTAATGGCCTGTGGCGCAGACTCATGTGTAGGTCTTTACACGGCAAATACCATGTCGGTTGTTACCGAGGTATTAGGCATGTCACTGACAAAGTGTGCCACAACCCTGGCAATAGACCCGCTCAAGAGACAACAGGCATATGAATCGGGAAAAAGGATCGTTGAGTTAGTCAAAGAAGATGTCAAGGCAAGAGATATCATGACGGAAAATGCCTTTAATAACGCCATAAGGGTGGATATGGCCATGGGAGGTTCAACCAATGCCGCCCTGCATGTCCCGGCCATAGCCAGGGAATGTGGCATTGATATTGATGTGGATTTATTTGACAAAATTTCACGGGAAACACCCAATTTGTGCTCCATCATCCCGGCAGGCACAAATGAGATGGCGGATGTTGACATGGCCGGAGGTATTCCAGTGGTCCTGAACCGCTTGAAAGATATGATAAAGGATTCTCCGACAGTAAACGGGAAAGGAATAAGCCGGATTGCAAAGTCGGGAGAAGTTGTGGACGAGGACGTAATCAGGACACTGGAAAATGCATACCACACCGTGGGCGGCATAGCCGTATTAAAGGGAAATATTGCGCATAGCGGAATAATAAAACAGACGGCGGTTGACAAAGAAATGGCCGTGCATTCAGGCCCGGCAAAGGTCTTCTACACGGAAAAAGATCTGCTCGATGCCATTGAAGCCAAGCTGATTGTTGAAGGCGATGTGTTGGTATTGCCCTTTCAGGGACCGGCAGGGGCACCCGGAATGCCTGAAATGCTGACGCCTACGGATGCCATAAAGGGGGCCGGGTACAAAAAGGTGGCCCTGATCACGGATGGAAGATTCTCCGGCGCTACCACAGGGCCATGTATAGGTCATATTGAAATGGAGGCATACAATGGCGGGGCCATCGGCGCAATAAGAGATGAGGATGTTATAGACATAGATATTCCGAACAGGAAATTGAACGTCAAATTGAGTGATGAAGAGATTAAGGAAAGGTTAGAGGATACAAAAATACCGGAAAGGGAACTCACCCCACTACTGGAATCCTACAGAGAGAAATTTAAGGGGATAAATTGTTATGGCAAGTAACACTGTTTTCCGATTTAATCCTATTTTAGGAGCGTCTTTCTTCCAAGAACCCCTTTACATCTTCAGGTAGCCAGGTGAACTCCGCACGAACCCTGACGTTAATAGACATGGAGGTTCGTCTACATTTACTTATCAAGAAGATACAGCGGAATTAGTATTTAGCCTTTTTTGAAATAAATAGAGGCTCAGTCATTTAACCTCTTGACCCGATTTGCGGATCCCTGTATTTTATAGACAGTCACAAAGGCCATTTTTTAACCTTAAACCATTATACTGTAGAGGAGGAAAGATATGGCGGGAACTACATACAAAATAATTGAACTGGTAGGGACCAGTGATACATCCTGGGAAGACGCGGCAAAAACTGCTGTGGAAACTGCGGGAGAAAGCCTCAAAGATTTGAGAATTGCCGAAATCACGAAACTGGATATTATCATAACAAACGGAAAGGTCACATCCTTTCGTGCCAGGGTCAGCGTATCATTCAAGTATCAGAAATGATAAACGATAGGAGACTGTCCGAAAACTCAGCAAAACTGTTATTTCAAGCCCCGCCCCGCTGGCGGGGCTCGGAATGACATAAAAATTTATTCTCGGGCAGCCTTCTATGCTATTGCGCAGGTCAAAGCAGAAAATTACCGGGTTGGAGATTCCGGGCTTTTTTTGGATTTCAGGACTATAAGGATGATAACGGAGGCAATCAGGATCAGGGTGGCGACAAATTGGGTGGTCGTCATCTCGGTCCCCGGGATCATGCCCCTGTAATCTCCCCGGAAACGCTCAATTGCAAGACGGGACGTGCTGTGAAGGATCAAAAACCATAACATTACCTGGCCCTCAAATTTCTTTTTGGAATGCAGCAATATAAGTACCACAAAAATAGCGAACCCGCTCAGGGAAGAATAGATTTGTGTAGGGTGAAGGTAAATATTGGTCGGGGCTAAGCAATGGGGATGAGTGAACATGACACCCCATTTTAAATCGGTTGGCTTGCCGTAGCAACACCCCGCCATAAAACAGCCGATGCGACCGATGCCCTGGCCCATTGCCGCCGCGGGCGCCCACAGGTCAGCCACCTTCCACATTGAAAGCCGATGACGCCTTGCATACCAGCCTACGGCTACGACAACGCATATTACTCCCCCGGAAAAAACCAACCCTCCCTGCCATATCTTAAAAATATCTGCCGGCCGCTCAAGGTAATGGGTCAGATTCATGAGCACATACATCAACCTTGAGCCTATGATGGCGGCAAGGATGATAATAAAGCCCATGTCCATAACCTGCTGAGGACCCATGCCTTCGGACTTCCCCATTTTCACCGCGACCATTAAAGCGGCGAAAAACCCGAAAGCCACAAACAGACCGTAGGTGTGAAGGGTGAAAGGGCCTATTGAAAAGAGATCAGGAAACATGATAGATATGCCATCCGAGTGAACTAAAATGATCTAAAGTTGTTGATATCACTTTAGGCATTTCAAACCTCAGGCAACTTCTTTTGATAAAAGATAAGAATTATGGCCACCCAGAAGGTACCCACCGTGATGGCCGAATCGGCCACGTTAAAGGAGGGCCAGTGATACTGACCTAAGTGGAAATCAAGGAAATCGATCACCTCTCGAAACCTGAGTCGATCAATCAGGTTACCCACTGCCCCTCCCAAAATGAAAGACAGGCCGAATGCGATCCGGGCATCTTCATTTTTGAGCTTGAAAAACCATACCAACAGCAAAACAATCGCCACCACGGTCGCGACCGTAAGCAGATAGAAACCGGCGTCAAAATCGGGTCGGTTCATCAGTCCAAAGGCCATGCCTCGGTTGCGCACATGCACCAGATTAAAAAAACCGGTAACCGTCACCGATTCATGCACACCCAGGAAGAGTATAATTGACCACTTTGATATCTGGTCCAGGAAAATTATGACCAGTGCGGGCCAGATCATCCAGTGGTGATGTCTTTTCAAGCTCCGACAACCTCCATTTCGGCTAAGGACTTAAGACATCTTTTACAGATACCGGGATGGTTGCCGTCATCTTGCACTGTTGGATCATGAACCCAGCAGCGCTCGCATTTGGCATCCGGCGAAGGAGCAACCTTTACTTTGAGACCGGGCACTGTTTCGCTTTCAATGGTATCTTCAACACTTTCAATTTCAGCCAGTTCCACCGAGGACACAATAAAAACAGATCGAAGCTGGTCCCTGTAAAGAGTCAGCTTCTCCATAAGCCCGGCCGAGAGCCCGAGTGTGACTGATGCGTCCAGGGAGTGCCCGATTGTCTTCTCCTTTCTGGCAAGTTCCAGGGTCTTTGTTACCTCTTTCCGCACCGCAAGTATGTCCTCCCACCTGCCGGCCAGATCGGGGTTTTTGTACGAATCATTAACAGGCACAAAAAGATCTGCGTGCACGCTTACAGGCCTGTCATTTCCTTTCATGTATTGCCAGATCTCATCCGCAGTAAATGACAGGATGGGCGCCATCAGCCTGACCAAGACCTCTAAAATTTCATTCATGGCCGTCTGTGCGGACCGCCTGACCGCAGATTTTTTCGGGGATGTATAAAGCCGGTCTTTGATGACATCCAAATAAAAAGAGGAAAGATCTAATACACAGAAATTGTGGAGACTGTGATAAATAAGGTGAAAATCAAAATCCTTATAAAAGCCCAAAACGCGCTCGTTAAGATCCCGGAGCCGGTGCAAGGCCAAACAATCCAATTCCTCCATTTGTTCATAAGGGACCCGGTCCGTTTCAGGATCAAAATCGCTTAAATTGCCCAGGAGATACCGGCAGGTGTTGCGAATACGACGGTATGCCTCTGTAAGCCGCTGCATAATCTCCTGCGAAAGACGAATATTGTCCCGGTAATCTTCTCCGGCCACCCATAGCCTGAGGGTTTCGGCCCCGTATTTCTTGATAAGATTCTCAGGGAAAATAACGTTCCCCGCGGACTTATGCATTGCCTTGCCCGATCCGTCAACAACAAAACCGTGGGTCAGGACACCCCTGTAAGGGGCTTCCCCGCGGGTCCCCACCGAACAGAGAAGGGAACTGTGAAACCATCCCCTGTGTTGATCGCTACCCTCAAGGTAAAGGTCTGCCGGGCTGTCCAAATATTCCCTTTTCTCCATGACCGCCGCGTAACTGACACCCGAGTCGAACCACACATCAAGGATATCGGTCTCTTTCCTGAAGCGATCTCCCCCGCATTCCGGACAGCTCGTGCCCGGAGGCAACAGCTTCTCTTCGGCCTCGGTAAACCAGACATCCACTCCGTGCTCTTCAACCATGGCGCTCACATGATCAATAATCTCCTGGTTGATAACCAGGTGATTACAATTCTCGCAAAAAAACACGGTAATGGGCACCCCCCATGATCTCTGGCGTGATATACACCAGTCAGGACGGCTTGCAATCATATTGTAGATTCGGTCCTGGCCCCACGAAGGCATCCATTTACCCCTGTTAATGGCATCCAGGGCCTTCTTTCTGAGATCGTTTTTTTCCATGGAGATAAACCACTGTTCAGTGGAGCGGAAGATCACAGGCTTCTTACAGCGCCAGCAGTGCGGGTATTCGTGGGTTATATCCTCCACCTTTAGAAGCGCACCCACCTCCTCAAGCTTTTCATTAACGGCCCGGTTTGCCTCAAAGACCTGCTGGCCTGCAAAATATTCCACATCCTCTGTAAACCTGCCGGAATCATCTACCGGTGAATAGACATCCAGGTTGTACTTCAGTCCTGTTTCATAGTCTTCCCGGCCGTGGCCCGGGGCCGTGTGTACGCAGCCGGTGCCCGCTTCCAATGTCACGTAGGGCGCCAACACGATCACTGAAGGCCTGTCATACAGGGGGTGTTTTGCCTCAAGGTTCTCCAGTTCTTTAGCCTTGAAATCCTGAATGACTTCATAGGACTTGATACCAAAAGTCTCCATGCACATATCCAGCAAACCCTCGGCTAAAATCAGGACGCCCTGCTTTTCGGTTTCCGCGGCCACATATACCAGATCAGGATGAAGGGCAATGGCCAGGTTGGCAGGCATGGTCCATGGGGTTGTGGTCCAGATCACAACGGAGATTTGTTTTCCTTTCAAGGCAGGATAGGATTCGCCCAGGTCCGAGACCATTGGAAACTTCACGAATATGGACGGTGATGTATGCTCTTCATACTCAACCTCTGCCTCGGCAAGGGCCGTCTTGCATGATATGCACCAGTAGATGGGCTTTTTGCTCCTGAAAAGACCGCCGTTTAACGCAAATTTGCCGAACTCCCGGACAATAGTAGCTTCGTAAGGGTAATTCATGGTCAAATAGGGCCTGTCCCATTCCCCAAAGACCCCAAGGCGTTTAAATTCGTTACGCTGGATGTCGATGTATTTTTCCGCATACCGGCGGCAGTGCTGCCTTACTTCCACCTGGGACATTTCAATCTTCCGGGATCCAAGTTCCTGGTCCACTCTATGCTCGATGGGTAGCCCGTGGCAATCCCAGCCCGGAACATATGGAGTGTCAAAACCTGCCATTTGCTTTGACTTAATGATAATATCCTTTAATATCTTATTGAAGGCCGTACCCATATGTATTTTCCCGTTTGCATACGGGGGCCCGTCATGCAGCATATAGCGTTTCCGGCCCTCGGAAGACCGGCGGATGAGTTGGTACAGGTCCATCTTTTCCCATTTTTCAAGGATCTCCGGTTCCTTCTTGACCAGATTGGCCTTCATGGGAAATTCGGTTTTTGGAAGGTTGAGAGTTTGTTTGTAATCCATATATGTGCCTCCAGATAAATTTGATAACGTAAAAGTTTGTCAGAAAATGCCTGTCAAGTCAAATGCATAATGGGCCAAAACAGGATCTTTGGGCAACAAAAAAGGAGCCTGCGAAGATAAGTATTGCCGGAATGGACGTAACCCATACGAAATACGTATTATGGTATTAAGTCAGCCGTTTGAAACGTAACTTCTCAAAAAGTCCGGTTAAATCCATCTTCGTCGGTGGAGAATGCAATAACTCAATAAAAAGGGGCGTTAATCCTTAATCGCAGGGGTATTCGGATCTCTTTTTAAAGAGGCATATTTTTATCTCTACAAAGCATCTGCCACGCCCCAAATACCTTAACCAGTCGGCTTCCGACAGGTGGGACAGCCAAACATAATAGGGGCTATCTTTGAGGGGGCTGTCCGGAGTCGAATTGTAAAGAGGACCGCCGTGATTCGAGCCACAGCAAGGTTATGCGGCTCTTTGAAAAGAGATCCGAATGCCTCGACGGACCCCGCGGTCGTTATTCATGAGATCTCCGTATAAATTAGAGTCTCCCGAATATTGGAAAGATATTTTAAAACAGGGAAATGACGGCAAGGCATTTCATGTTTTAATGCCCAGTTGATCTATCATGTGGTGGGCAAAATTGATGATGAAGTCCTTTTGCTGCGGGGTTGCGTAGGCAGGACATGTACACTGCATGGTTTTCAGACTGCGGACAAATAATTCCAGCTTCAACCAGTCCTTGCCTAATTCCACGGCAAAGACATGGGGCCTGCAGTTATGATGCTCAAACTGGGTTTCACTTAGGATATCGTCAGGTATGCGGATCCAGAAGAGACTATCCAGATTGGACTTCATGGCGTTTTCTTTGAGAAAGCCGGTGATTTTTTGCATATCAGGAGAATCGATTTCATCGATCAGATAGGCCCTCATGAATGATCTCCTTGTTTACCATCTATTTTCCTGCCTGCCCGATGTGCGTCCACGACTGAATAAAGCCAGAGTAAGGCAAACGCTCCGACCAGATACCATAAGGCTGAAAAATCTTCTGCCCTGAACCTTTCAGTGATTAAGACTGACTCCGAAGGATTTATGTTTTCGGCCTCCATGGCAACAGATAGTATTTGATACAACTTGATCAAGGCAGCAATAAAAAGAATGAAGGTGCCTGCAAGAATACACACCCCCTTTTTCAGGTGCTGATTGATTATCTGACCGAGACCCGGGATCACAAAAGCGGAACTCAGGGGTGAGAGGATTGCCTTTTTCATGATTATATAGCTTGAGAAAAATATTCCAGAGTAGTAATGAATGTTCAGAAAATATCTCAACTTACATGCAATGTCAATTCGACTTAAGGATTTGTAACACGTTAGGCATTTGCAATTCCCTGAAAAAGGTAGCGTTAATGATGAGCTCGCTGATTGAAAAAGTCCAAATCAATATCCCTGTTACCATGCTTAAAGAGGGCTATCTTGAGCGTTTTGTCCAACAAAGGCTGAATCCGGAAATCGGATTTGACGCAACTGCCCTGGACCGGTTCGCGGTTTCAGACTTCAGCGGGATTGCGGAGCGGTTTCACAAGGCCGGCCTGACTATCACCCTTCACGCACCTTTCGTGGACCTCTCTCCCGGTTCCACCGATCCGCACATAAGATCGGTTACTCGAATGCGTTTTGAACAGATACTTGAACTGGTTAAACTGTTCAAGCCAAAAACAGTCGTGTGTCATGCAGGATATGATGACAGGAGATATTGGTATTTTAAAGATCTTTGGGTTGAAAATAGTGTTGAGATGTGGTCATGGCTCGGGCAAGGCTTGCGGGCTGAGGGTGCATTGTTGATGTTGGAAAATGTATATGAACACGGACCGGATGATATTCGTGTTCTTTTTGAAAAACTTGAAAATGAGGGCGTAGGTTTTTGCCTGGATACCGGTCATCAGGCAGTTTTCGGCAATGTCTCCCTTGATGCATGGTTGAATGCGCTCGGACCATTCCTCGGGCAACTTCACCTTCACGACAACTCCGGTGCAAAAGATGATCACCTTGCTATGGGCATGGGTACTATCGACTTCCAAACGTTATTCAAAAATCTAAGGGCCATGAAAAAAGATCCCCCTATGATTACCCTTGAACCTCACAGGGAAGAGGATTTCCAGCCCAGCATTGAATACCTTGAAAAAATCTGGCCCTGGTGAGTAAAAGCAGGAAATTATTTCCCATTGAATTTTGAAGATCCTTGCTATACTGTTGGGGCAAAATCCACGCATGAGGAGATGCTGTTATGAATTCCCTGATGGACCATCCATTTGCCAAGTCCATCACCTTAAAAGAAAAATGTAAACGGCTTCTTAGTGTTGTGGATACTGAAGACACCTTGGGCATTCTTATTAATGCAGACCCTGATGCCATGGCCAGTGCCTTGGCCTTGAAGAGAATTTTCTGGCGTAAAGTCAGGAAAGCGGAAATTTACCATATCAATACTATTCAGCGGGCCGATAACCTGGCTTTTATCAAATCGCTCAGGATTGACCAGAAGCATATTCGGCATTTAAAACCCTCAAAAATCACAAAATGGGCCATTGTGGATTCTCAACCGCATCATCACGAAAAGTTTAAGAATCACCCATTTGATATAATCATCGATCATCACCCTGCAGCTCCGTCATCAAAGGCCCATTTTGTGGACATCAAAGAGGATTACGGCGCAAATGCAACCATAATGACCGAATATCTGCGTGCAAGCAGGATCAAACCCGCTCCCAGGCTGGCCACTGCACTCTTTTATGGAATCAAGACCGACACAGATAATTTTGTAAGGGAATCTCTACCCAACGATATTAATGCCTTCAGATATCTTTACCGGTTCACCAACATGAATATTATAAAAAAAATCGAGTCCTCCGAGATGACCAAAAAAACCCTTGACAGTTACCGGTTCGCCATGGACAGGTTAAAGATCATAAGAGACATCGCCTTTGTTCACATGGGAGAAATCGATAATCCCGATATACTGGTCATTATAGCGGATTTTCACATGAAGCTCGCTGAAGCTACCTGGAGCATTGCATCCGGGGTATACGATGAAAAGCTTATAGTGATTCTAAGAAATGCCGGCTTCAGGGGTGATGCAGGAAAAACGGCCGTCAAATTGTTTGGACCGTTGGGCGGTTCTGCCGGCGGTCACAAAGGTGCTGCCAGGGCCGAAATTCCTTTAGAGGAGTTAATGAAACAGAACAAAGGCCGATCCGACCCGGATCAGGTTGTACAAAAAGCCCTCAGGGATCTGAAATAATCATCGAGGTTATCAATCTTGACATCTTTCAAAACTGAAACAATCAATGAAAGGCTTATTCAAGAAGTCAAGGGCTTTATCGAGCAGGACAACCGCCAGGCCTTAGAGAAACTCGTTGACGAAACGAGGGCTGCGGATCTTGCGGATCTCATAGAACACCTGGCTCCTGACGAACGCCTCTTCATATTCAAATTCTTAGAGCCCGAAGGAGCCGGTGAAGTCCTGGTTGAAATCGAACCCCCGGTTCAAGGACGTATTTTAAAGGGCCTCGACAGCAAGGTTATCTCCGATATCGTTGAGGAACTTGACTCCGATGATGCGGCAGACCTTGTTGGGGACCTTCCTGCCGAGCGTGCGAGAGAGGTTATAGAGGCAGTTGCGGATGATGTTTCCGAGGAATTGGGCAGGCTTCTTCCCTATCCCGAGGATACGGCCGGCGGCATCATGGCACTGGAATTCGTGGCGATCAAGTCGGATGCCACGGTCCGGGATGCCATTGAAACGGTGCGGGAAAAAAGGGGAGAGGTAGAAAACCTTTATTACCTCTGGGTCATAGACGATTTTGAAAGGTTGGTTGGGGTCATATCCATGAAAGACCTTGTTCTTGAGCCTCCTGAACGAGAAATCGGTAGCATTATGAATCCTGAGATAATTTCAGTACACGTGGACACAGATCAGGAAGAAGTCGCTCACCTGGTCAAGAAGTATGATCTTGTAACAATACCCGTAGTGAACGGTAACAATCGCCTGGTAGGTCGCATCACCCATGATGATATCATTGATGTAATCGAAGATGAGGCGGATGAAGACATTTCTCTGATGGCAGGCGTTATCCATCAGGAATTTGCGGAAGAGTCCCCCCTGAAAATATCCAGGGCCCGATTGCCCTGGTTGATTGCGGGCCTTTTCGGCGGTGTTCTGGCTGCGGTTGTTATTAAGCAGTTTGAGTCATCCCTCGAAAAAATTTTAGCACTGTCGTTCTTCTTTCCGGTCATTATGGCCATGGGAGGAAATACGGGGACCCAGGCATCCACGATTGCCGTGCGGGGCCTGGCCACCGGCGACATCGGCCTTATGAATATTGGAAAACGATTGTGGGTGGAACTGAAAGTGGCCCTCGTTAACGGGATTATATGCGGAATTCTTTTAGGGCTGATCGTCAGTTTCTGGCTTTCGGATTACGCGTTGGGGTTTATTGTGGCCCTGTCGATGGTCCTGATTGTGTTAAACTCAGGTGTTATAGGTGCTGCAGTGCCATTAGCCATGAAAAGACTTAATATAGACCCGGCCCTTGCTACGGGTCCCTTTGTAACAACCTTGAACGATATTTTGAGTCTACTTATCTACTTAGGGCTCGTGACCATCTACCTGTACGTAACAACCTGAGAATGATGTTTAATGCTCTAAGGCATTGATTCCGTGAGGGACTCTGTTTAAATTCCAAATTTTAATAAAACTTTTCTTGATTCTTGTCGAATTTTTCATTAATATGAATACTCAATTTTTGATCCTGTTGCTCTAATAGTTTATCGGGCGAAGGCCCTAACTGCCTGGGCTGAGTTTACCGATTAAAATTCCCATAGGTTTTAGGAATCCCTAAACACTAAACAAATTAAGGAGGTTATCACGTCATGAAAAAGCTGCTTTTATTGCTGGTTGCGGGATTTTTTCTTTCAGGCTGCGGAACTGCGGCGGAGCGTTCCGAATTCTGGAAACACGATTCAATGTACAAAAACACGGACCACATGTTGTTCAGTTGGTTTGGTTACAAAAACCCCACTAAAGAAACAGGAAAAAAGTCCGTTGAACAGAAATGGTGGGGCGAAACGGTCGGTGCAGAGTTAGAGGAATAGGCTCAGATCTCTAACCGGATACCTGTCAAGGAAAAATCCCTTTTTAGTCCTTGCATTACAAATCCGTTTCCAGTTCGGGAATCTCACCCATAGGTTGCCGTCCTTTTCCTGGAAGGTTTTGGGCGCCGAATATCTCTGACCTCCCACTGCACATCAGCGGGAATTTTAGTCTGGCCCAGCCTCCGGCCCATATAGGGATTACGGCCCGGAGGAAGGGCCATATTTTATAAGTCCAATGAACGAGAAGTAAAAAAAGGGAAAGGCTCTTGTGTATCAACGAAAGAGTCTTTGCAGGACACGAAGGTCTTCATTAGAAATCTCTACAAAGCAGACGCCCATGCCATAGGCAGAATCATCATCACCAATACCATATAGATCGGACCAGATCACCTTACCGGTAAACTCTATCATCTGGTGATCGGGGGGCATGACGCCCATGTGTAAAACCTTATCCATGAGCAAAGGTTCCACGCAACTGATTGACATCCCGTCAACAGCAAAGTCTCTTGTCTCTCCTTCTATTGTACCATTTTCGGTCAATACGGTAACGGGCCATTTGACTTTACGTCTGAGATTTTTGCGTCTTTCGGTCTCGTGAGCCAAATTTATTCTCCCAACATATCCCAAAATTCTCTTGGGGAAGACGCCTGTTTCATTTTATTTCGAATATCATCAGATATTCTAGCCCCACGAAAAGAGTTTCGGAAATCTCCGTGTCCTTCATTGCCACATTATTAAAGATTTTAGACGATGTCAAACTTCAGGGTCATTTGCTTCAAGATGACTAAACTGACGGAAAGGCTTTATTTTTCAATCGGCCATTCGCCCCTCTCTTCGAGCACCTCTCGAAAAACCCCAAGCGCTTCATTGACCGCCGGCATACCTGAATATGTGGCAACCTGGAAAAAGACTTCCGCAAGTTTTTTTGGGTCGCAGCCTACATTGAGGGCAGCATTTACGTGTAGCCTTAATTCATCACCCGCTCGGATGGATGCCAACATGGCGCACGCAACCATTTGTCTTTCGGGCAATGTGAGAACCGAGCGGGAATAGAGATTTCCGGTAATAAACATGGAAAAATCATTGGCCAGGTCCTTGTCAAATGCCTTCCACAATAGATAGGGCGGATCCATCTTGACACCCTTGCCAAAGAGTTTTTTTGCCGTTTCCTGTGTCCTTTTTCTTTTCTCTTCATCACTCACAATAAAAATCCTCCTTATAAACCTTTTTGGTTCTTCTCCCAATTAGTTGAGAGAAAGGGGCCAAGGATTCTAGGGTTCAAGGCCCGCCCTGTCGCGACTCTGTGATCACTTAAATTATAGGCCAAGCTTCACAATGCTGAAAGTTTATTGACAATCCAGTAAGATTAATCGGTCTGGGCCAGGGATTCAAGTGTTTGTTTTTTTTAATCGTTTTATCAGTAAGTAAAAGATATTTAAGCACAGCACTCTTAAATAAAAAAGACTCAAAAGATGACATTATTTACTTCAACGGCCTTATATTTCATCTATAGGCAATATATAGAGGCTTGACATAATATAATGTTGGGCTACGTTCATATTATCGTAATTATTAAGTCTTTCACTCGACCCCCGGACTCCTGGACTCCTTGAATCCGGATCATCGATCAACTAATTTGGATATGATCCAACTTTTTAAATTTTTGAACAAAGATGTGAACCGCTCATGGATAAAGCACAAAAACAAAGACCCACAGATCAAAAAACGATCGGTGGGTCTTTATAGATTTTGAGATTCGTGAGCACCAACAGAAACAGAACTGAAGGTTGGGTTGCTTGTTAACAGTCCAACAGGGCCACATATATGAAAGCTTCCCAAAATGCCGTTATTTCCGGGTGCAGACCTCTTCAAATAAGTTTAGGAAATGCCCCGCGAAAAGATGCACGCACACCCGAGAAGCTTTTTTGCCCCCCATACCCGGCATCCACCCATCTGCTCAAAAGGCAACCCGATAGACAACCGAGTTGCCTCTCTTTTTTGGGAATTAACCATCTATTTACGTAAAGTTATGGGTAATCATACATATATAATTATATTTGTCAAGTATTTTTTTATAAATTAAGGGTAATTAATATAAGTGTACATATCTAGTAGGGACAAAGCAATATAAATGCACTATATTGTATCTTTTTTCTGTTTGATTTTTTACTGCATTTCGGGTCTTCCGGTGAGAAAGGTCGTTTTTCAGGAAAGATGCAATGATCCGGCCCGGAATGGTCAGCGCGTGAGGAGCTTATAGGCCGTAATCATGGCCACATCTTTGGCAAAGCGTTTCTTGGGATGCATCTTCAAAAGGGCGGCCAGGGTTTTTTCGTCCTGTTCTACCAAAAAGTCCGGGGTAATGCCCTTGCCTTGCCAGGTCCGTCCCTTTGGAGAATACATGGCCGCAGTAATAAACTTCACTCTAAAATCGTTTTCAAGCTTATGCGTTTTTTCAATAACCGCTTTTCCAAAGGTCCGAGTGCCTACAATAA